>Ga0172365_10000059_pt1 | contig 57665 bp, 57 predicted proteins | sample LakKivSesite48cm_FD_114535 | JGI IMG/M metagenome (GOLD analysis project Ga0172365, IMG submission 114535) | Sediment microbial communities from Lake Kivu, Rwanda - Sediment site 48cm | ecosystem: Environmental > Aquatic > Freshwater > Lake > Sediment | place: Rwanda: Western Province, Lake...
TGCAAAGCCCTGAAAGGGCTAAACAGTCATAAAAGGAAGAAAAAGAAATAGTAAGAAAGAAATTATAAAAAATATCGCCTGTAAAAAAAAATAACAATCAAAAGGCAATTCATCCACACACTAAAGATGTGCAGAATTCTTGCCTACGACATTAAATAAAAGCATTGATTAAAAATTAAGTAAAAAAAATTAATTAGTTAAGCAACGAAAATAATAAATATCTTTGGGCTAAAGCCCAAAGTACAATAAAATGCGAAGCATTTTATGTACAAAAAATCAAAGATTTTTTTGTATTCTGGCAATTTTTGAATAAAGAAATTATTTTGTAAGAGGCTTTGTGACATTCATATTTTTTACCAGAACAGGCGCTGTTGTTACTGGAGTCTCAACTTCCCAGCCAAGAATCTGTTTGGTGTCTTTTCCTATTGCAGCCACATTCTTGAGAAGATTCGGCATCGCGTCTGCAATCCTGATGCCTCTTGTGCAACTCTTTATCCTTCCGTCCTCAATTACAAATATCTTGTCCCTTGGCATTGTTGAGAATTCTCCTGTTCTATAGTTCTGGAATCTTGTGTACCAGAGGTTTGTTATCACAAGTCCTTTCTTAACCCTGCTAATCAGTTCGTCTAATGCATATCTGCCTTTTTCTAAAATCAAGTTAAAGTGATGTGGTGCTATAAGCCCTGCATTTGCAGTTGTTTTTGTATGATAGCGCTTTGCTGTTGAGGTATTGTGGAGATAGGTTTTAAGCGCTCCTTTCTCAATAAGCGCATTTCTCTGTGTGGGAACTCCTTCGTCATCGCACATTCCTGAGCCAAATCCGTAGGGCATTGTCGCATCATCAGTCAGAGAAAGACATGGATTTGCAATCTTCTTCCCGAGCATGTTCTGTAAAAATGATATTCCTGCTTCGACATTGAAAATTGAGCAGGCATCAGCTGTCAGATTCAGCATCACTGCAAAAGGCAGTGGATAAAATATTATGTCATAGCTTCCTGGCTCTATTGAAACAAACTCATGCCTTTCATTTGCAATTTCAGCCGCCTCTTCTGCGCATTTCACAGTATTAAAGCCTGCCAGCGTCCTTGACACAGTAACTGAATGCGCTGATTCGTCATTGTCGATTATTGCTCTTATTGAAAAATAGATGCCTGTTGACTGTTCTTCTGCCTCAACATTATTGGAAGTCAGCAGGTGCGAGTTTTCATAGATTGCTTCAAAGACTCCTGCTGTCCTCTTAACCCTTCCAACACTTGCTTTGCTTATGGCATCTTCAACATAATCAACAGATTTCTCCCCTAAGTTGCATATTTTGCTGTCAAAGAGCCCTTCTATTTTTTTGTATCTGAAAGGACCTTCTGCAATTCCCATGTATTGAGAGTTTGGCTCTGTCGACCTTGCAAATTTTGAGAGCATGGCTGCATTTTTTCTAAGACGCTCATCATCAAAATCTTTTACGAGTGTTGTCACAATTCTCTTCTTGAAGGATGCAAAAACAGACATGGAACAGTCTTGCCAAAGCATATTCACGTTTATCTTGCTGTTTGAGAACTTTATCTGCGAGCTCTTTTTGGCTGATACAGATAAAACTATGTCATCTGCCCCCTGCTTCTTCAGCATCTTCAAAAACTTGTGCGAAGCAGATTTCAGTTCTTCAATTGAAACCTCTTCCATTCTTGCATTCTTCTTTTTTATTTGCATTTTGCAATTAATAGACACTAAATCAGGCGTCTCGCTAATAAAATATAACATATTATGCCGGCAATGAAAGCGATAAAGCCCGCAATAATCAGTGCAATCATCAGCTTTCTCTGGCCCTTGCTCATCTTTTTCCAGCTAGTTCTGTTCTTTTTCCACTTGTTCTTGTTAACCAGTCCAGCAGTCATGAATACAAGTCCCAAGCCCCACAAGGCAAAAATGCCAGTAGGAAGACCTATTACAAACCATATTATACCCATCATAAACAATGCGTAATAATCTGTTGGCGTTTTCTTTTTTTGCTTGGCAAGTATAAATAACATCACCCCTAAAATTAACAGCACTAAAATTCCAATAAGAATCCATGGCACGTACATAAAAATACCTCCGTCATGTTTTGCCACTATATTTTAGTTTTTATTTCAGTTTTTTATTTATTTTTTAGCCTTTTTTTATTTTTCATTTTTATTATTTCATTATCGTTGTTTATTTTGTGATTTTATTTCTATTATTGGTGTTTATTTATGTTTTTAATTTTATTATTTATTTTTATTATATTTTTATTTACATTCTTTTTTATTCTGCTCTTTTTTTGAACTTACTTCTATGCTTTTTATTCTAAGGCATGGCCCTCCAAACCACACAGGTATTGCCTGCATTGGCTCCCCTTTCCCGCAAGTGCCTGAATGAAACTCCAGTGTTTTTTTATTCCCAACAGCGTCGATGCTTGAATAAAGCTTAGGAGTGGTTATTTCTATCGTGGGCTTTATAACAGGCTTTGAATAGAGCACTTTTCCATTTTTTATCAAGTATGCCTCTGCGCCAACATATTTCTGATTCAGCCTTATATCATCAATGTTCCATTCCATAAAATTCTTTATGTAAATGCCATGCTTGACGTCTTCAACAAGCTCTTCCTCAGAATACTCTCCCGGCACCATGAAGGTATTAGCCATTCTGACTATAGGCTCTAGGCTGTAATTAAGGGCTCTGGCAGCTGCATTGCTCTTTGTGCCGAAAATTTTTGCAGTCTGCCTGTTGTGCAGGAATTCATTTATCATACCATTCTTTATCAGCAGCCTCTTTCCTGCCTTAACACCTTCGTCATCAAACAAATAATAGCCGAAGCTGTTTTCCAATGTAGGATCATCAGCAACATTTACGCACTCATTGCCGATTCTGGAATTCAGCATTTCCTTTGTGACAAAGGATTCCCCTGCCTGAGCTGCCTCTCTTCCAAGAATCCTGTCAGCTTCATAGGGATGTCCTACGCTTTCATGCACCATTATCGCAACAACCTCTGGTGCGCACACAACATCAACTTTTCCTTTAGGCGGCTTTATCCCGAATTTCAAATTCTGTTCAAGTGCTTTGGCTTCCCTCAAAAGAAGCTGTGGCATATTCCACTTTTTCAGAATCTCATAGCCGGAGCTTGAGCCGTAAAGCCATGAGCGCTGTGCACTTTTGCTGCTGTGCAAAACAGAAAAATTGTAATAAAAACCTATTTTTGGAATTGCGCTGAAAATTCTTGAGCCGTTCGTGTTGGCAAAAAATTTTTCAGTCAATGAATCAGAAAGTGACAGGTATCTCTCAGAAGCAATCTTTTTTATTGCATCGTCTGCTTCTTTCAGTGCGCTTATTTTTTTGTCTGTGCCGAAATTCTCTATTTTTATTTTTTGATGCACAGAATATTTTTTCACAAAGGTTTTTTCATCTGAAAAATCTATTTTCTCGCTTATTTTTGAAGCAGCTGCTGTTGTTCTAATGCTCTCATCTGCAAGTTTCTTAACAGTCTGCTTGCGCAGATTATTTGTTGAAAAACATCCCTGGCTGCCATTGATTAAAAAGCGCATTCCTAAGCCGTGAAAGGAGGAGCTTGAAGAAGCCTCAAGAATTCCGTTCTTGATTACAAAATCCGAGGCATTAGTGCTTTCAAAACGCGCCTCTGCGTAGCTCGCAAATTTTCCTACATACTTCAATGAAAAGTCCAGCAGTTCAATCAGGTTTTGCTCCATTTTAAACTCTAAATGATAAGACATTGAGAAACGGCAATGATTTAAATACTTTTTCAAAACATCTCAAAAAGCAAAAATACATGCCAGAATAAGATAATTGCAAATATTATTGTAAAAAAACACTGGACATTGGACATTACTACAAAAGTTATTTAAATAAAAGTAGAATTCAGATAAATAGATTTGTTCTGTATTAAGAACCAATCCGACCCTGGAGAGTGCGAATAGCACTCTCATCATATAAGGGGTTTGAAATAAAACGCGAAAAGCAACGGAGTTGGTGAGTATGAAAGGAGATAAAGAGAAAAGTTTACCTGAAAAAAAATTCAGGGCCGGAAGTATAAATGCAACCTTGTGGAAGAACAAGGGAACAGCAAAAAACGGCAGTTCTGTGGAATTCAACACTGTTTCTTTAGATAGAAACTACAAAGATAAAGACGGCAATTGGCAATCAACGCACTCTTTAAGAGTAAATGATGTGCCGAAGGCAATACTGGTACTCAATAAAATATATGAGCATCTTATGCTGAAGGAATCTGGCGAAGAGGTTGAGGTAGAGGACATCGAATAGAAAATATAATCATAAATAAAGGTGATAAAATGAAAAAGAAAATAGAAGAGGAGATAACAGAGGAGAACGTTGAAGAGAAAGAGGAAATAGAAGAAATTCCAGAAGAGGCTGAAAACAATAATTTGTATGAGACAATGAAACAAAAGGGACTTACGCTTATGGATTTGCCAGGTGTTGGCGCAGCCACAGCTGAAAAACTGCAGAATGCTGGCTTTAGGAATTTGATGAGCATAGCAGTGGCAACTCCGGGAGAGCTTATGGAAATAGCTGGAATGACAGAACCAGCTGCAAAAAAGGCAATAAATTTTGCAAGAGAAAAACTGCAGATGAGCTTTGAAACAGGTGACGAAGTGCTGAAAAAAAGAGAACGGGTTGAAAAGATAAAGACTGGAAGCGAGGAGCTCAACAAACTGATGGGAGGAGGCTTTGAAACCGGTGCAATAACAGAGGTATTTGGAGAATTCGGTTCTGGAAAGACACAATTGGCTCATTTGTTATCAGTGTGGGTGCAAAAGATAAATCCAGAATATTCTGCTGTTTATATAGACACTGAAAACACATTCAGGCCTGAAAGAATAGTGCAGTTTGCAAAAGCCAATCAGCTTGACCCTGACAAGGTTCTAAAAAACATCAGAGTCGCAAGAGCCTATAATTCAGACCATCAGATGCTGCTTGCTGAGAAAGTTGAAGAATTGATTCAGACGCAGAATTTGAAAGTGAAGCTTGTTGTCGTTGATTCATTGACTGCGCACTTCAGAGCAGAATTCATTGGAAGGGGAACCTTGGCAGACAGACAGCAAAAGCTCAACAAGCACATACACACTCTAATGAAGCTTGCAGACAATTATAACCTGTGCGTTTTTGTTACAAACCAAGTTATGGCAAGGCCAGATGTGTTCTTTGGAGACCCCACGCAGGCAATTGGCGGACATATTGTGGCACATGCAACAACTTATAGAATATATCTAAGAAAGGGAAAGAAAGGAAGCAGAGTTGCAAAATTAGTTGACAGCCCGAACCTTCCTGAAGGAGAAGCTGGCTTCTATGTTGAGGAAGGCGGAATAAGAGATATCTAGAAAAATACTTGAAAAATTGAAGATTAAATTGTGAAAGTAAATTATTTTTTTATTATATTCATTATTATGATTTATTCTTTATGTGAATATTCTATTGCGCCAATTTCTAAGTCATTTAGATATATCATCATAATCATTTAAAGGCAACAATAAGTCTAAAATTGTTTTTATTAGGATAAATTTTTATATTATCTGAAGTTTATCTGATGAAATGGAAAACAAAGATTTTCAGCATTTTCAGCAGATTATTGAGAAAGCAGGAAAGGTTTATGAGAAAAATTTTGACAGGAAGTGCTGGTTTGAGAGGGCTGTATTTCTTTCATGGTACTGCTCAAGAGCAGACTGCAAATTCTGTGAGATGTCTGCACTTGCTCCTGAAATAAAAATAAAAAACCCAAAGCTTGCAAGGAGAAGAAGCGAGAGCATTCTGGCAGAAATCCTGTTTGCAAGAATGTGTGACTGGAGAATGGAGTTTCTTTCAGGGGGCTATGATTGTTATAGTATTACTGGAGATGAGAAAAGGCTGTTGAATCTGATTGAGCAATGCTCAAAAATTTACGGAAAGAAAATTTGGCTGAATATTGGAAATGCAGGTAAAGAATTTTTGGCAAGCGCAGCAGAATTTGTAGAAGGAGTTTGCGGCTCTGTTGAAACAGTCAACCAAAAGATAAGGGAATATGCCTGCCCAAGCAAGCCGATTGCAGAAATTGAAGATTTGCTCAAAAAAGCAGAGCAGCTTGGACTAAAGAGGGCAATGACAATAATAATCGGCTTAGGAGAAAACATTGATGATATTGAAAAGCTATTTGCGCTTATAAGAAAGCACAGCATAACCAGAATAACATTCTATTCTTTAATTCCGCACAAGGGAACTGCCTATGAAAATGCAAAAATTCCAAAGAAGGAATATTATGCTAAGTGGATTGCCAAGACAAGAATCGAATTTCCGAAACTTGAGATAATTGCCGGAATATGGGTTGACAGAATTGAACAAATAGGCATTCTGCTCAATGCTGGCGCAAATGCAATAACAAAGTTGCCTGCAATAAAGGTTTTTGGCACAAAAACAGGAAGAAATATTGAAGGGGAAATCAGCAGAGCAGACAGGAAATTTGAAGGAACATTAACTATGTTAAACCCGGAAATTGTGAAAAATGCGGAATTAATCGTGAATAATTCCGGATTTGAACAGGAACTTAAGCAGAAAATAATGAAAAAATTCAATGCCTATCTTAAACAGGCAAAAAGAAAATACAGCTATGATTAAATAAATTAAGAAAAAATATTTGAAATGTTGCCCAAAAATAAATATTAAATTCTTATAAATTAAAAAACAACATAATTTCAGAATTCTTTAAGCATCATCTTTATTAATGGAATGTAGTGTTGGGCATACATCCTGCCTAGCTCAATGGCTTCCTTGCCTTTAAAGAAATCTACAGAAGAGATGTCTGCAAATCTTGGCGTTATTATCAAATCTGCCTCTTCTTCCTTGTTTATCTTTATTGTTGAATAATAGGTCTTAAGCGCCTTTGAGAGAATGTGCCTGACTGTATATTTTTCCTCAAGTCTTTTCTGCTCGGCTTTGGAGGGATAAAGTTTTTTTATCTTGCTGATATTATTTTTTATGATTTCGTTCTTAAGTCGCTCTCTGGCCATCAAATCAAGCCTTGATTTGAGTTTTGAACTCATCTCACCAAAACCTGTTCTTCTAAACTTCCATTCCATGCCGTCGATGCCCATGCTTATCTTCTTCATCATTCTAAAAGTTCGTTCTAGAAAGCTGAAAAAACCAGACTGGTTCGCAGCATCTATGCCAACAACAATATCAGCTCCTAACTGCGGAAGTATGTCAACAGGCATGTTATTTACGATTCCTCCATCAACTAAGAGCATTCCTTTATATTTCAATGGTGTGAATATTCCCGGCACAGAGCAGCTCGCTCTTATCGCCGTGTTCAAGGGTCCTTTTGTAAAAACAACCTGCTTTCCGTTTTTCAAATCTGCGGAAACTATTGCTAAAGAGATTTTCAAATCTTCAAATCTCTTTCCAAGAGTTATAGTGTTAAGCCACTTTTGGAAATGATTGCCATGAAATATTCCGCGAGAGAATGCAGGATCCCCGAAATGTATAAACTCCTTTCTTGTGAGATGTGTAACATATTCTTCCAACAAATCCAGAGTGCCACAGGCATAGCTTGCAGCAACTATGGCTCCAGAGCTTGTGCCAGAAAGCGCATCAATCTTTATCTTCTTAGAAAAAGTCCTAAGTATTCCAATGTGTATTATTCCCCGGGCTCCCCCGCCACTAAGCGCTATTCCGAGTTTTGCTTTCATTGCTGATCGCTTGCAAGTTATTTTTCTTCTACACCCAGGCATTTTAGAAAAACATTCTTGCACTTTTCACAGACATATCTTTCATATTTCACATTACTGCTTCTCATAGTGCCCTGCTTCACCATGGGGGAACCGCATTTTTCGCACTTAAGAACTTTCATCATGCAACATTTAAAAAATCTCTTGTATTTAATTCTTTTTATTCTGCAAGTTTTTAAAAAAAACTTTAAGAATATTTGAAAAATAGAACAATTGATTAAAAGATACATAATTGATTAAAAAAACATAATTGACAAAAAAAGCAACAAACAATCTGCAAATATTAATGCAAAGTGGATTTGAATAAAAAAAGTGAAATAAAAAGGAAAAAAGAGAGTTTTCAGGTTTTAATTTTCAAGCATTTTTCTATTTTTATGGTTTATATGGTAGAAACATTTAAAAATTGCCCATTGATTATGAACAATGCGCCGAGGTCGCATAGCCTGGTATTGCGGAGGATTGCTAAAAAGCTATGCAGAAATCCTCTGCCCGAAAGGGTCCAAGGGTTCAAAGCACTTTCATGAAAAAAGGCGTTTTGCTAAGAATGTGTGAAAGTCCCTTCCTCGGCGTATTTTAAAAAACATTCCGTTGGAAAATGGGGAAAAAAATTCTTTTCAAAAAAAATTTGCCGATATTAGCAATATCAATAAACCTAGTTTTCTTCTTAATAATGTGCTTGACAATCTTAACAATTTGTGCATGCACAGGCAGTGCAGAGTCAAATCAATTATTTGAGGACAAATGGCAGCAAAACTGGGCTGAGAACTGCAGCAGCGCATACATGAAGGTGAATATTTCCGCTGATATCAGCATCACTGAAAATAAAAGCAGCTCGGTTGATTATGTTTCAGCAAACCTAAGCTTTTTTCCTAAAAACACTGTGTTTCAGAAATCAATCATAACAACAGAGTCCTATGCAGAAAAATCAGACTGCTGCATATTCTTCAGATGGGATGAACCGTTTGAGAAAAAGATTCATTACGAAGTTAATGCAGATGTTTTTTCAAACAAAGCCATTACAAAAATTAAGGAGAATGTTAATTTTCCAATAACTGAATTGCCCGAGGCAGAGAGCGAATACCTGAAGAAAACAGAAAACATAAACTTTGACAGGGAAATAGCTGAAAAAGCTTCTGAGATTGTTGAAGGAAGCGACAATCTTTTTGAAGCAGTAAGCGTGTTGGGTTTTTGGGTGAATAATAATGTTGAATATGACCTTAAATATGCCAGTGAGATAAAGGATGCTAAGTGGGTTTTCGAAAACAGGAAGGGAACTTGCGACGAGATTTCTTCGCTCTTTATCGCAATGTGCAGGTCCATAGGCATCCCCGCAAGATATGTGGCAGGAGTTGCATATTCAAACCTTCCTGAAATGCTCGGTTTTGGAAGCCATGGCTGGGCAGAGGTGTATTTCCCGAAATATGGCTGGATTGCATTTGATGTGACCTATGGGCAGTTTGGGTTTACAGATGCTTCGCACATAAAGTTCTTTGCTTCAGAGGACACAGAAATAGCCCCTGTAAGATATGGCTGGAAAGGATATGATTTAGGACTAAATGCCACTGAACTCAGCATACAAACAGAGCTGCAGAGCATAACCCCTGATATTCCTCTTGTCAGAATAAACCTGCAGGCGCTTGAACAGTATATAGACATTGAATCTTTTAATCTGATTATTGCTGAGGTTTATAATCCGAATGATTTTTATGTCGCTGTTCCAGTCAGAATTTCAGACAATGAGGGGCTCCAATTATTCAGCGAAAAAACACAATATGTATATCTTGAGCCGCAGGAAACTAAGATATTGTTCTGGATTGTTAAAACAGAAAAATTAGACAGAAACTTTGTTTACACTATTCCAATAACAGTCTACTCAGGAATTTCTTCCTCGACTGTGAACATGATTGCCGCAACTAAAAGCTCAAGCCTAAACTATGAATATGTTGTTGCAGAGATGCAGAAGAGAAACGTTGAAAAAAAAGAGGAGCAGTATGTACATATAGTCTTTAAGTGCAGCAAAAACAAGTTCTATGTGAATGAAAGCGGGCTTTCGAACTGCACTGTAAAAAATGCGGGAAATACCTTGCTGAAAAACCTTGAGGTTTGCTTTGGCAACGATTGCAGAAAGACAGAATTTTCAATAATGGAAGAGAGAGTATTTGAAATTTCATTCAACACATCGAGCATTGGAGAAAAAAGAGCAAGGGTCGGCATAAGCAATGAGAATTTGGCAATGGTTTCAAAGTTTGATTATGAAGTGATTGAAAGACCAGTCATTGAAATCTCAAACTTGACATACCCGCAAGTTGTTAGCCCTGAAAAGAATTTCAATATAAATTTTACAATTAAAAGAGTTTCTGGAATAATAAAGAGTGCTAACATCATGATAATCCCAAGCTATCTTGCAGACAATGCTTCTATAGGTGAATTGGAGGAAAAACTTCCGGTTAGCATAGAAATAAATCCGAAAAACCTCAGGCCGGGGAAGAATTCTGTTGAAATAAAGATTGAGTTCTATGATAAGTTTGGGGAGAAATATCCAAAAACAGAAAGGGTTGACATAGATGTTAAGAGAAATTTTCTGCATTCAGTGGAATTTACACTATACAGGATAGAAGATTTCATTAATATGTTCATTGATAAAATCTTTTCTAGACAGTGAATAGAAAGCGAATCATTTGCTGCTTTTTCTTGTACTTTTCTTCAATCAATGCATTTCTTCGCTTAGTCACTTTCTCTCTTTTGCATTTAGCTTTTGTGATTATCCTTTTTTATTTATTTTTTAATATTAATTATTATTTTTTATAGTTATTTTTTATAATTTCATTATTATTCTTTTATTCGTTACAGATTATTATTTTTTAATGATTTTTGAGTTATTTTTCATTTTCCATTTAATTTTTCATATTTTTTCTCATAGAGCATTTTTTGGAATGCTAAAATTTTTTCTTTAGGATTTTCTCTCTCAAAAATAGCTGAGCCAATAGCTAAATAATTAGCCCCTGCCTTTAAAACCTCTGGTAGAATTTCGTCATTAATACCGCCATCGACTTCTATGTTTAATTGCGGATATTTTTTCCTTAAATCTTGGATTTTATCTAAGATATGCCATTGAAATTTTTGGCCAGAAGGCCCAGGAGCAACACTTAAAAAAACAACGAAATTAATTTTTTTAAGGCAGCCTTTGATGGAATCAATAGGAGTACTAGGATTTAAAGCTAAAGCTAATTCTACTTTGGCTATTTGGCACATTTTATAAACAGCATCAAAATCTTTTAGAGCTTCCTGATGAATAATTATTCTTTTTGGTCTCGTTTCCAACCAAAGAGGTAAAACTATTTCAGGATTTTTGACCATCAGATGCAATTCAAATTTTTGACGAATACCTTTAATAGTTTTTATTTCCTCAGGCGCGTTCCAATTTTTCCTAGAAGTAAAATTACCATCAGCGACATCAATTTGAAAGATGCCAGAAAATTTAGAAAGCTGATGAAGTCTTTCTTCGAACTTTTGTTTAGTTTTAACATTAATAACTGGAATAATCTCCTTTTTTAAAGACTTAGAAAAAAAGGGTAAGAACATTAATTTTTTAATTTTTAATTTATTATAAATTATTCTTTTTTCTTTATGCTGCTTTTTCTTCCTGTGAAAAAAGAGCACTGAACCTGCAAAGACAGAATACAGGAATAATAGGATAATCATTGCAACACCAATGTCTGGAATATGCTGTGCTGCCGGAATTAAGATTAAGAACATCGTTAAAAAAAATATTGAGAGGAACTGTGCTGAAAATAATGACAGGACTTCCTTTCTAAAATCGTGCTTGATTGAAAAAAAGATTAGCAGGATAAAATAAGCCAAAATCCTGAGCCACACCCACAGCTTTAGCATATTCATTAACAATGCTGCAAAAACAAAAAATACTATCCTTGAAAAGAGCACCAGATATTTCTCTATGGAATGCATTTCTTCCTTGCACCAAGAAGTAAGCAACTTGCCAAGCAAAAACCCCGAAAGTATGATTGGAATTGTTAACAGAAGCCTTAAGAAAAGATTTGGAATCAAACTGCATCACTCTGACTTTTTGTTTTTGCTGTTGTTTTATTACTTGGCTATTTGATGTTTGTTATAATTAACGGATTTATTAACTCATTTATTCAAATATTCTCATACAAATTGTATAACTATTTATTGATTGAATCAATATGAATTAAAAAAATGCTTAGCATAAATCCTATTTTACTAAATTATGTTCAATTTATCATTGTTCTATTCAAATTCAATCTTTCAAATTTTTGATATATGAATATATTTCTTCCAAGAGTTCTTTCTTAACTATTGGAAAGAACTTTATGGTGCCTGCATGCTCATGCCCTCCGCCGTGGATGCCGGCATAAGGCATCTTTTTCTTAAGCTGCGCCATCAGATTTATCAGACTGAAGTTGACATTGGAAGAAACTCTGAAGACTACATAATCAGAGCTTATGCCCAAGGTGATGATTCCAAAACCTTCAGCCAGGTGCTTTGAAAGGAATAAATCATGCGTCATTCCAGTTATCTTGCCTGGCAATGGAGCCTCTCCCCTGAAGCCGATGTCAGCAACATTCAGCTTCACTAAAATCTTTTTGTTGAGCTGTTCTTTCTCAGCAAATTTTTCAATGGCTTTCAATATCTCTTTTTTTCTCTCATCAACCTCTTGTTTTATTATTTCAATAAGCTTCTTCTGCTTTTCTAAATCCTGCCCCAAAAGGTCATTCACGATGTTCCTTCCTTCAATGCTGCCCATATAGTAAGCATTGAAATCAACGCACTCTGCTATTTCCTTCAAATAATCAAAAGCAAAAGATTTCTCAGCCAGATTGCAGTATTTTTTGAACTCTGCTGAAGAGCTCTTATCTGAAATTCCTGATATTGCAGGGAGAAAATCTATATTCTTGACATCCTTATTCACAAATCTGGCCAGCTCTGCAGCTATCATGCCCGCTGTCAAGTTAGCATCCCCGCCTGCAAAATAAGGATTCACGTGAGCGTCTATGAATTCATCAACAGCGCTCTTTCCTTCAATTATCTCTCCGGGAATGTGATGGTCTACAACAACAACCTGCGCCCCGTAAATCTTTACATGTCTTATTGCCTGTATGTCTTCAAAAGTGCTCCCGCAGTCAATAAGAAGAATGAGTGGCTCTTTTACCGCAAATCTTTCTATATCACTAAGATTGAAACTGATATCTCTTAATGCATCACTATACTCATAAAATGGAGCTCTGCTGGGGCTTCTTTTGTAATAAAGCCGGATTGCAATATCTTTTTTATGCTGTTTTATGATTAACGGCAAAAGCGCCCTTTCAATCGCAATGGCGCCTGTATAACCGTCACAATCTGCATGGTGCCTTATTATTATCGGCTTGCTTTCAATCAAAGCCCTCTTTATCAGCGCAGCTGCTGTCAGCAACATCTTTTCCATGCGATTTAGAAGCTCTGATTCTATCAGGAAGTGAGGAACTTCTGAAATATTAACGCCTGATGCTTTCTCTATTTTTTTAAGAACATCCTCTGCTTTTTTTTCAGAAAGCTTTTCCAGCTCAATTATTTCTGCTTCCAAAATTCCTTTATTTTCAACAATCAAGAGATTTGCCATTACGGCGTCTCCTTCAGATATATTGGGGTAAAGCATTTTGGAATCGCGCGAGAATTTTTTTGCACTCAGTATTGCAGTTCCGTCAAAAAGATTGAATATTGCTAGGTTTTGCACATGAAAAACCTTGTCAATCTTGCAGAAAAAGGAAAATTTCTGCCCAACATGATTTGCCGAAATAGCGTCAAAAGAGGGTGTTTCTTTTGCCAGAGTGAATTTGTCAGTCAATAGCTCAAGCTCCACCTGGTTTGGAAGGATTATCTTGGTTACTTTTACAACAACTTCAGTGCCTTCTTTCAACTCTTGCTTTTCCTTACCTGACTTTTCTATTGTCCCTCTGATATTATCGCTTAAGGCAACAGCTCCTTTTGTGAATCTTCCCAAATATTTTTCTCCGAGCCTCAAATCAGCAATTGAGGCGTTTTTACTCAAAGAATAAACTTTTAGCATCTAGACCCCCGACCTTGTTTAATAAAATTAGATAGTTTATTTATTTTATTGATTTCCAACTATTACTTTAAACCATTACTTTAATTTGCTGTGTCCAAACTGGATTAGCATATCTATTTCTGTATTTTCGAGATTTGGAACATCGCATGCGCCGAAGCAGGATGATGCCCATATTGTGATTTCGACACCTGTTTTTTCTTCCAGATACTTCTGTATTTTTTTAGCGTGCTTTTTCAGCCCCGCAGGCAGTTGTATGCAGACTCTCTTTGCTTTGTTCTTTATAATCTCTTGGGCAACTCTAGCGAGCTCCATGTCATAATCAATTTCGGAATCTTCTTCTGATGCCACACCTTCTGTTTTCTTCATAGAAAAGCGAATGCCTGCCCATTATAAAAACCTTACTGTAAAAGCAGATTGAAAAAGTATAGTTGTAAAATCTTAATTCACGGAATTTTTTATTAAAGTCTATTATAAATTTCATTATATCTTTGTCAGAATTCAGAAATCAATTTTACAATTTCTTTATCACCTTTTCCAGGCGCTCAATCTCTTTTTTTACCTGCTGAATCTTTTTTGTGTTATCGTCTTTTTCCATAAGCGCACCGCACTCGGGGCACTTAAAGCTGAATGACATTGCGTTCTCAAAGTCTAGCCTTACACACTTGTTTGTGCATATGAAAAATGCCTTGTCTTCTTCACGCTCAAGCATCCTCTTAAACTTTTCAATCTTCTTCTCTTGAATGTTCTTGAAGAGATGGTTTATCCTGTTGCTATCAAAAGACCAGTAGTAAATGTACCAGCCCTTCACCTTGTCCTTTTTTCTAGTAGAGAAGACAAGATTTGATTTGTGGAGCTCATAAAGGAGATTTCTGGTTTGATTGATATCTTTTTTTAATTTGTCAGCAAGCTCATATTCTGAAACAGATTCCTTGTTCAGCAGTATCTTCACTAAAGGCAGTGTGCTCTCGCCTGCCACTTCCCTAACAACATCTTCTATGAACTTTTTTGTCTTCTTCATTTTTGCCCTTGACTGTGAAAGTTTCCTATGAGTTCAGAGAACAGCAGCCCCTTCTTCTTCGCGAGCTGCAATGAAACCACAAAGTTCTTGTCAGCAGTCATCTCCAAATCGTGAATGCTTAAAAAGTACCATTTTTCCTCATCGAACCTTATTCCAATCCATGGCTCTGCGCCGAAACAATTGCTGAAATCAATCAGCTGCTGAACATCTGAGCTGCTTAAATATTTTTTTATGTCATGAACTGTTTTGCACTCTACAGCAACGCTTCTACTTCTATTTCCTGCGAGAACATCTGGATTTGGAAAGCTAGCACTTCCTGAGCCAGCAACCCTGACAGCTGCCCAGCCTGCATCCCAGAACATCCTGACCAATTCGCGCTCTGCCTTACTGCCCTTTGCCTTTATCCACTTCATTTTGAAGGCGGTTTTAAGTGCGAGAATAAATACTTTTTTGTTTTTCAGAGAATATATCTGAAAATATTAGAAAAAATATTTAAACTACGGCACAAAAAATAGTTTTATGAAAATAATAATAGATACTGAAAAAGACAGCGCAAAGAGCATAAGAAGTGCTGTGCGAATTCTAAACTTTCTGCTAAAATCAAGGAATGCAGGATTAGATTATGAGAATGAATCAGAGAATTTAGAAAGTGGTTCAGATGCTTCAGCAGAAAGTGCTGCAACTGCCTTCACCAGCCTTTTTGGAGGGGAGATAACAGAAGAATCTGCATCAGCCATAAGTGAAAAAAAGCACATAAAAAAGTATGGTGAGAAAGAAGAGCCTGAGTTTGAAACCTACTGAAAAGGTGAACTATCCCTGGCTTTCGCAAGGGGCTTCATTCTTCATTGACAGAAGTTGCCTTGTTGGTAGAGCTTCCATCTCCAAATGCTTGTATTCAGGCAGTTCCTGCCTTATCCTCTGTAAGCATAATCTCTTCATCTCCAATGCGGAATTATAGTCTCTTGGCACAATAAAACCGCAATTATGGCATTTATGCTCTCGTTCCCATAATTCTTTTTGCACTATTTCTCCGCATTGGCTGCATCTCTGGCTTGTTCCTCTGCAATCAACAAGCATTAGCATCTTACCAGCGTTTTCAGCTTTATAAGATACAAACTGCCTGAGTCTTCCCCAGCAAGCGTCTAATATGCTTTTTGAATAGTATCATCTAGCCATATTTGCTACGGATAAATCTTCCATGGCAATAACATCATAATTCTGGATATAGTAATTAGATACTTTATGCAAGAAGTCATCTCTTGAATTTACTAATCTTTCATATTGCCTTGCTAACTGAGCCCTAAATCTATTCCTATTATTGCTCTTCTTCTGCTTGTTTGACATAAGCCTTTGCAGATGCTTCAGCCTTTTCTCTTTTTGCTTCAAATGTTTAGGGTTAATTATGCTGTTCCCATCGCTATCATATGCTATGTCTGTCAAACCTAAATCTATGCCTACAATCTTGCCAGTCTTTTTGTATTGTTTTTGCCTATTGCCATCTTCTATGACAAAGGCATACCATTTCTCAGATGGAAAATGTTTTATTGTTATCTGCTTGATATTTCCTGTTATTTGTCTATGGCATCTTATCGGGATGTTACCTATCTTTGACAGCCATAAAGTTTGGAATCTCTTGCTTGTGTTTAGCAACTTGAAACCAGACTGGTTGTATGTGAATGTCTTGAAAACACCCTTGCCTTTGAATCTCAACTGACCTACCTTTCTCTTATCTTTTGATTTTGACAGAGCCTTTAGGTTTGAAAACAGCTTGTAGCATTCATATTGTAGGACTTTAGAATGGACTTTGCTAAACTGCTTATCACATATTTTCATATCTGGAATTGTTCCCCGTATTTGTGCTTTGTCTATCTCCTTTTGTTTGTTTAGTTCTCAAAGAAATGTGTTATATCCCTGCCTGCATATCTCAAGAGTTTCAAGCATTTTCTGTTCTACTTTCCTGTCTGAGTATATCCTGAATTTATGAGTTAGCATTTTTTCATTAGCCTATTTATTATTTCGTCATAGGTTTCTCTTTTCGTAATTCTTTGTTTCTTCAACCTTTCGAGAGTTTTATGCTCTATTTGTATGTTGGTTCTTTGTTTCATATACACAAGTCATACACAATCAATATATAAACGTTGTGTGCGGCTGTCCAGTGGTTCTCCCTTCGGGAGAAAAAGATACCTTCAGTATCCATTGCTTTCATCCTCCACCTTGCGGAAGGGGACTTCCTGCAACAAAGTTAAACAAAAAAATATATAAACAACACGATAAATTTTATTCCCATGGTGCTGGAATACCTGATCGGTCCAAGGGGCGCTGAAAAAAAGCCACAGCACATGCTGCTCATAGGGTTTTTATATGTGGCTGCTGCACTATTCATCAGCTTTTGGATATTTCCTGAAAATGCGGACTTGGTAGCTGTTTTCTTATGCACCTTTGCTTCACTGCCTGTCATCTATGATGCCCTGAGAATAGAGGAGAATGTTGATGTTGTAGAGACAGAGGAGAAAACAATACTCAAGCAGCATGGCAGGGCCCTTAAATTTTTCATATGCTTGTTCATAGGATTCATGCTTGGATATGCTTTGTTCTATGCAATACTTCCGCCTTCATACCTGCCAAAAGCCTTTTCAATCCAGACAAAGACAATAGCTGCGGTAAACAGCCCAACAGGAGCTGCAACTTCGCTGCAATGGGGCATGTTCATAAGAATATTCATAAACAACTTTAAGGTGCTGCTGTTCTGCGTTCTCTTCTCTTTTATTTATGGCATGGGTGCAATATTCATACTTGCATGGAATGCTTCTGTGATTGGAGTTGCAATCGGGGCATTCATAAGGACGAACCTGCAGCATTATACAGCTGTGCTGGGAATGGTTGCTCCGGCAGCATATTTCAAGGCATACACCCTTGGCTTGTTAAGATATTCCATACATGGCATTCCGGAAATAGCTGCTTATTTTGTAGCAGGGCTTGCAGGAAGCATAATTTCAATAGCTGTGATAAGACATGATTTGGGAACAAAAAACTTTGAGAAGATAATTCTTGACTCTTCAGATTTGATTATAATATCGATACTAATTTTAGTAATCGCTGCCTTACTCGAGGTGTTTATAACACCCGCGCTGTTCTAAATGCTTAATTCCGTATTAATTAATTCATATTAATCCCACATTAATCTTACATCGATTCCAAACCTTGCTTTTGGCTGAAAAGCGAATCTTGAATTCTCTTTATTTAGCATCATAAATCATTCATATTCTGAATTATTTATTTAAATAAATAATATTGATAACAAAAACATAAAACAAAAAACCTTCCATTGAATTTACAAGGAAATCACTTGGCTTTAAGAAAAAAATACATACTAAGAAACTTTTACTTAACAAAAACAACAAGTTTTTAAATAAGATTTTTTTAACCTTGCAGTATGAGTATAAAAAAGAAACAGTTGGAAAAACAGCTTGAAGAAAAAGGGAGTGTTCAGCTCCAGGAAGGAAGTGCTGAAAGAGATAGCGACAGTTCTGTTAAGAAAGAAAAAAATAAGGAAAAAATAAAAACATTTCTAGCTGGAGAGAGAATAATAACTGAGAATTCTGATGCTGCAAGAGAACTATTCAACCAGAGCAGATATGGCGCCTTGCTTGAAGACGGAAGGGTTCAGCTCTCTTTTCCAGAAGCGTTCTTTTTGCTGGAAAAAGGCAAGGTTGAGGTTTATGATGGAAAGAGCAAGATGATATCAAAAGAAAATTTTTTGAAGAAAATACAGAAGATTGACCCAAAGTTTTTGACAAGATACTGTGTTTTCAGAGATATAAGGAACAGAGGTTACATAATAAAGACAGCTCTTAAGTTTGGTGCTGATTTTAGAGTGTACGAAAGAGGTGTGAAACCTGGAGAGGACCATGCAAAATGGATTGTGTATCCTGTGCATGAGTCTGAAAGCTCAACCTGGTATGAGTTTGCTGCGAAGAACAGGGTTGCACACTCAACAAAAAAACGGCTTCTCATAGGGATTGTGGATGATGAAGGAGATGTAACCTATTATGAAATAAGGTGGATGAGGCCCTGAGAGTTTTTAGGGAGTTTTTAACATATCTTTCTCTCAATATAGCATATCATTCTCTTTAATGTCTTTTCTTATGCTTTAATGTATTCTTTTGCGCATGTTCTTTGACCTGTTCTTTGATGTTTCTCTCATTTGTTTTTTACATCTTTTTTACATATTTTTATAAGCGGTGCAAAACCATTTCATGTAATCTTATTTGTTTCCTATTATCTTTGTACCATCTTTGCTTTTTTGTCTCAGATTTTTGTCTTAGCTTTAACACCTTAACATTTTTCTTTATTTTTCTTATCATCCGGAAAAACCACTGGACATTTCTGCAAAAGATATTTAAACTTTCTTCAGAGAATTTTATAGTGATATGAACAAGATGGTTTCTGCAACAATGCTCGGAACATACCTCTATTGCACCAGAAAGCTGTATCTGGAAAAAGTTTTTGGAATGATAGAGATCCCAAAAGAGCAGCTTGTGTTCGGAAAGATAAGGCATAACTGCTTTGAAACTGCAACAATTGAAGAGAAAAACATTGTAAAAAGCATAACGAAAAACATGAATTTAGTGGATGTGCAGAATGTATTTACCAATTTCTATTCAGAAATTTTGAAAAAGCAAATAGAAAATAACAGGAGCAGCTTTGAATGCCTCAACATTTTGAGTGAAGAGGTTTTTGAGAAGATATGGCCGAAATTCTTGAAAGAAAGCATATTAAGAACAAAAACAGTGTTTGCATTTGCACAGCAGAACAATGTGTTTGAAGAAGAGCTCTGGAGCATGCTTGTGCCGAAAATAAAATCTGAAATTTCAATGGAATCAGAGGCACTTGAACTTAGAGGAATCATTGACAGATTAGAAATATATCCTGAAGCCTTGGTGCCTGTTGAGATGAAGACAGGAAGCATGCCTGCAGAAGGAGTCTGGCCCTCTCACAAAGTGCAGATTGCTGTGTATATGCTACTTGCCGAATCAAACTATAAAATTCCGATAAGGAAGGGTATTGTAAGGTATCTTGATACAGAAACTGACAGAATCATAAGCATGAATCCTTTCTTGAAATACGAAATAGCAGATTTGGTAAAGAAAGTAAAGGAGATTCTTAATTCAGAAAAGATTCCCAACTTCTGTGGAAACAGGAATAAGTGCGCATCCTGCGGATTAAAGAAAAAGTGCTATGAACTATAAGTTGAGATAATTAGAGCAAGAAAGAAGATGATATAAAAAAAATTAATAAACTAGTGGGAAACGATAATAAATGCATTAAATAAGAAAATGGTTTAGATGTTCTTTTGTTCGCTTCACATCAAAAATATGAAAGTTTTAGATAATAGTTAATATGTGAAATTTGTAAAATAAAATTTATGAAATAATTATGACAAAATTTAATTATATTTTTAAATTCATTTCTTAACTTATTTTCTTGAAGAATTTTGGAAGCTCCTTTAATGAGAGCGTATTCAGGATGTCTTTGCTTTCAGCCCATCCGCGCCGAGCAGTTGCAACCCCAAGCTCCAAAAATCTCATCTGTTCTAATGCATGCGCATCAGTGCCTATGCTCAGCTTTACTCCAGCATTGACAGCAGCCCTGACATTAGCATCTCGCAGGTCAAGCCTTGAAGGAAATGCATTTATTTCCAAGAATTTGCCATTTTCCTTTGCTGAAGCAATTATTTTCTCAATGTCAATCTCATAGGGGTTTCTCTTGCCTATGAGCCTACCTGTTGGATGCGCTAAAATGTCCACATATTTGTTTTCTAAAGCCTTTATAACTCTCTTTGTCATCTGCTCCTTTGTTGACTTGAAGCCAGAATGTATTGCTGCAATCGCAACATCCAATTTTTTCAGAACATCATCAGAATAATCTAAAGTTCCATCTGGCTTTATGTCAACTTCTGCTCCTGCCAGAATCCTGAAGTTGCTGTATTTCTTGTTTAATTTTTTGATTTCCTCAATTTTCTTGAACAAGGTTTCTTCATCAAGCCCGTTGGCTATGTGCTGCGATTTTGAATGGTCAGCTATGACAACGTACTCATAACCAAGTTTTTTTGAGAGCTCAGCAATCTCACTGATTGCTGCTGTGCCGTCGCTGTATTTGCTGTGCACGTGAAAATCTCCTTTCATTGCATTGTATTCAACAAGTTTTGGAAGTTTGTTGCTGATGGCTGCCTCAATCTCTCCTGAATTTTCCCTGATTTCTGGCTCAATATATCTCAGCCCCAATTTTTCATAAATCTCCTTTTCTGTCTTTGAAGCAATGTTTTTTCCTTTTTGGTTAAAGAGCCCATACTCACTAAGCTTAAAGCCCTTCTTCTTGACAATTCCTCTTAATGCAATATTGTGCTCCTTGCTGCCTGTAAAATATTGCAGTGCAGAGCCGAAGGATTCTGAATCCACAACTCTTAAATCAATCTGCAACCCGCTCTTCAAAACTACAGAAGATTTTGTCTCTCCTTTTGCCAGAACCTCTGCAACATCTTTCATTGAGGTGAAAAAATCCATTATCAGCAATGGCTTTTTTGAAGTGACAAGAATGTCAACATCACCTATTGTTTCCTTTCTGCGCCTTATTGAGCCAGCTAAACTTATCTTGTCTACTTCAGAAAGGGCCTTTAATTTTGAAGAAAGCTCGTTTGCAATCGGAAGCGCGATGCCTAGAAGCATCCTCTCCTTGCCTTTTTCAATAAGCTCAACAGCCTCAAGGATGTCTGATTCGCTCTTCTCCCCAAAGCGTGGAAGTCCTCTGATTTTGTGCTTTAAAGCAGCTTCTTTAAGCTGTTGGACAGAAGAAATTCCGAGCTCCTTGTTGAGAAATAGCGCCTTTTTTGGCCCCATGCCTGGAATTTCAATGAGTTCAGCAACTCCTTTCGGAACCTTCTTCTTCAAATCCTCATAATATTTTAGTTTTCCTGTGGTGAGAAATTCTGAAATCTTTTCTGCAATGCTCTCTCCGATGCCTGGAAGCTCTCTCAATTTTCCATTTTTGAATACTGTTTCTATGTCTTCTGCAAGCGTCTCAATAATGCGTGCAGCATTCCTGTATGCCTGGGGCTTAAAGGGAACGTTCTGTATCTCAAGAAGGTCTGCAATATTATAAAGTAGATTTGCAACCTCAGAATTTTTCATAGAGATAATTTAAATGAATAAAACTTATAAATTTTGTTATGAAACAAGAGCATTGTTGATTCAAGAGCAGTTTTGAAAGAACATGGCGTCATAAAAGCGTTAAATCAAACCTGGATTTGTGATTTTGACGGGATTTATAAAAACCGGCATGAGGATTAAAAAATATGAGAATAAAACTATATAAGATTATGATAATAAGATTTAGTTTTAAAATAATAAGAGCATAAAAAAATAAAAAGATTAACTAAAAGCAATAAAAGCGATTTATTTTGAGAAAATGGAGAGTGATGCTTACTCTGAACTTTTATTCAAGAGTTCTTCTGCGTTTTTCAGAACGTCTTTGGAATTCTTAAAATTCAGCCTTTCAATTGCTTTAGAGTAAACAAGCCATTCAAAACCTATGTGCTCAAAAGAAAGAGTTACTTTTTCTGTCTTTGTTTCAGCAAGGTAAAATGTAACTTGCTTGCTTATTAAATTCTTGTCTTTCCTGTAAAAAAAATGTATTACCTGTTTGAAATCTTGGACAAAAGTCAGGTCATTTATTCCTGTTTCTTCTTTTGTTTCCCTGACGACTGTCTGCTTTTCGTCCTCTCCCTTTTCAACATTACCCTTTACAAACTCCCAATGCCCCGCTGCATAGTGTAACAGCAAATATTTTCTCTTTCTTCCTTCTCTTCTGAACATAACTACACCACAGGATATTTCCTTAATCATTTTAGGTTCATTTGATTATGTCATTTTTATATTTTTGTATTAATAAGAAAAAGAAAAATAATTCATAGCTTAAAAAAGCGTTTGATCAAAAACTAAGCAACAAAAAACATTTTTTACATTCATTTTCAGGCATAAAATAACCTTTTAGGAAAAGGTTAACGAAAAAGGAATAAGAGAGTTGAAAAGAAAAAACGACAATAATTCTTAGCTTAAGGAAAACATTAAGTAAAGTTCAAATTCACAAATCATTTTCGCCATCATTTTAAGTATAGAAAAAGAAATGGAAAAGAAAAAGATAATAATTCATAGCTTAAAAAACATTAAGTATGAAGAAATATTTGCTAATTAAAAAAAGAAATCCTGAACAAAAATGAAAAGAAAAAAAGAAAGAATAATTCATAGCAAAAAAATAATCAATTGGTTTAAAAAAAATAATTGTTAAAAAAATGAAATGCCTTTAATTAGATATGAAAAATAACTGAACAACACATTGTTAATGAACACTCAAAAGGATAAATTTTTATATAAAAACAAAAACTCATAATAATCATGAGAAGCGTTATTGTTGCTGGACAATTTTATGAAGCCAATCCAAGACTTTTGGAGAAGCAGATAGCTGAATGTTTCACTGGAAAGAAAGGGCCTGGAGAATTGCCTGTGAGCAAGAGAAAAGGCTTTGTTTTAGGGGCAATATGCCCTCATGCTGGCTATATATTTTCTGGGATGTGCGCAGCATGGTCTTACAAGGAGATTGGAGAAGCTGAAATTCCTGATTTGTATATAATTGCAGCTCCCAGTCATACAGGCTTTGGAAGCGGAATTTCAACAGATATCTGGCAGACTCCTTTAGGGGAAATAAGAGTGGATAAGAAGTTTGCAGAAGCATTCATGAAAAAGTCCGGATTAAAAGAGAATGAACTTGCACATGTGGAAGAGCATGCAATAGAAGTGCAGCTCCCATTCCTGCAATTTGTGAATAAGAATGATATAAACAGAATAAAGATACTTCCAATTGTGCTCTCAGATGATGTTGATTACAAAAAGCTTGCGATGGACTTGAAGGAAACAATTGTTGAGACAGGGAAAAAAGTATGCTTTATAGCAAGCTCTGACTTTACCCACTATGGGCATAATTACGGCTATGTGCCTTTCACTTCGGATGTACCTGAAAGGCTGTATAAATTAGATGCTGATGCGATAAAATTCATAATAAAAAGAGATGATGAGGGCTTTCTAAAATATGTTTATGAAACAGGAGCTACTATTTGCGGAGCAATACCGATAGCATTCATGCTTAGAACAGTAAAATTCTCAAAAGCAGAACTTCTACAGTATTACACTTCTGGAGACATAGTTGGAGACTATAAGAGTGCTGTTGGATATGCAAGCATAGTTTTCAAATAAGTTCAGTTAAAATCTTCAGGTGAATTCATGGACATTGTCTGGGAAAAGATAATGAGGATTATACTTGTGCTGATTTTTATTGCAATATTCACTTATCTTATGATAAAGAATGCAACACTGATTTTTCAATAAAATTTATGCCAATCAAAAAAAGGTGATTTGATTTGGAAACAAAGGAATTGGTTGGAATAATACTTTTGTTAATCATTGCATTTGTTTTTGCACTAATCCTTTCTAAAATGATTGGCTATTCTTATTCGGCAGGTGATAGGGAAGCCTGCAGGATGAGCGTGCTTGCCAAGTGGGCTGGGAAAAAAGTAAGCTTTGGAACTGTTTCAAATATCTTTGATTTGAACTGCAAAACACAGCAAGTTGAGATAACAACAGACTCCATAGTGAAAAATGACAAAAAGGTTGAGGATTTGAAAGACCTTAAGGAAGATCAGCTTCAAGAAAAAGTGGAAAGGGCAATAGCCAATGAGATGTATGACTGCTGGTATGAATTCAACAGGGGACAGTTTGACTATACACGCGAAGGTTTTCAAGAGATTGAAAGAGATATAAGAGCGCATGTTTGCGTTGTGTGTTCAGACGTAAGTTTTGATGAAGGTATCAGAAAAAATTTGCCAGAAATAAATGGATTCACACAATGGCTTTCAGAAAACAAGCCAGAAGGAACTGATGTAACATATTACGATTATTTCACAAATAATATGGGAAACATAAAAGAAGATCTTCAAAATTTAAATATGAATGCTGCTGACTCTGTAAAGACAGAAGAATCATATCAGGTAATATTCATGGTTGATAAAGGCACAACAAAAGGCGGTTTTTTACTTTCAGGCGCAATCGCAGGCGGCATTGGGGGAATTATTGGGGGCGCTATTGGGGGCGCGGTAATAGGATTTTTTGTAGGCGGAGGTGTTGGAGCTATTCCTGGAGCAATAATTGGAGCAAAATTAGGCGGTGTAATGGGAGTGGGACTTGGAGCTGCCACTGGCGGCGTCAGTGCTCTAATTGCAAAAGCAGTTCCTCCAGACACATATGTTCCTGTGCTTCTATTTGTTCCCACACAGGCAGTTCCGGATTATTGTAAAAAATATTATTAAAAAGGAATGCTATTCATGAAAATGCTAAAAAAATGTTTTTCTGAAAAAAAAGGAATTGCAACTGAAACCACTGTATTTATGATGTTGGGGCTAGTGATTTTTATTGCTATATCATTAACTGTAATTCTGCCTCTTAAGGAAACTGCAGAAGCTAACAGTGAAAAAGAAGCATGCCAAAAAAGCGTGCTGATGCATTCTAAATTAAGAATTGAAACCAAGCCAATTTCAGAGAGCATAAAGTGCCCTACAAAATTCATAACAATAGAGGAAACTAATGCTACAAAAATAAAGCAGGAAATTGCCAACCAGATGTTTGACTGCTGGGACAATTTTGGAGAGGGAAAGCTTGAGCTCTTTGATGCGCAGAGCGAAAAATTCTGCGTTGTGTGCTCTGTATTGAACTTTAAGGAAAAAAGAATATTAACGGGGTTCACTGATTTCTTGGCAACAGAAAAAATTCCTACGCGAGATATTACATATCTGGAATATTTTACTGGACAAGAGTCTGCAAATCCTCAGATAGCAGAACAACTGGAAATTGCAAAGCAGGAAATTGACACTGGTAAGGAATATGCTGTGGTTTTCACATATGCAAAAACAGCATATTGGTCAAATTTCGGAAAAGCTGGCTTAGGAGCAATTATTGGCATTGTTGGAGGAGTTGCACTTTCTTTTACAGGAATTGGTGCTCCTGTAGGGCTTGCGTTGATTGGAGGAAGCATAGGAACAGCAATAGGAGGAAGCTTAAAAACAAGTCCACCAGAATGGAATGCTGCAATCGTTCTTATTCCTGAAGAAAACATTACTGAACTTGAGTGCACAAGCATTCCAAAAACAAAATAAAATTAAAAAAGTGTGCAAAAAACCAAATAATTTAAATAGTAGAAGTGTATAATGATATATGAAATAGTATACTGATTAAGATGAAATTTTTATCCCAAAAAAAAGCAGATTTGCTGGAATCAACAATAGGAAAATGGGTAATTGCGCTTGCCTTGCTGTTAATACTCATACTCATAGTTGCCGCTACAAAGGATAAATTTGGTAATTTGTGGAATCACATAAAAAACATCTTAAGGTTTAGGTAGAAAAATGGAGCTGGCAATAAATACGATAATAAAATTTGCAATAGTAATTCTGGTTGTTCTTGTAGTAATACTAATCGCAGGAACTCTTTTAAACGGAGTAACTGCCCCCTTTTTACAAAATTTTGTGATAAAATAAAAAGATAAGTGATAGGAATATGAAAAACAAGAAAGGCGTTGACTTAGCAATGAACCTTGTGGTAATTGCTGTTATGGCGCTTATTGTTTTTTTAGTGGTATTTGGCATATTCAAACCAATGGCTGCAGGTTTTGCTAATACTACTGTAGAAGGGGGTAAAAAATTCGGAAGCGGTTTTTTAACTGCCATAAAATCATTGGTTGGTACAGAGGAAGCAAAAGCTGCTGAGCTTACATACGGTGAAAAAGGCACTTTTTATTTTGGTATTGATGAAAAGGTAACAATAAGGGGTCCGAGGGGTCCGCAAGAGTATTACATCAAACCTGAGAAAACAGATGATTCGATAAGCATCGAAGTAAAAGACAAGGATATGAAAGAAAAAATTACAGGATGCGGCACTTCAGAACCTTGGACTTTTTCAATAGGAGATGAAAAGTGCTGCGAAAACGAAAATGTTGGATTATGCATAAAATTCTTGGGATTTGCAGTAGATGAAGGCGGAGAACAAGTAGCAAGTTTGCAGACATATTCAAAATCAGAGGCTATGCCGCCAACTAATACAATAAGATTGGATGTCGAAGGAACAAGAGAATATACTTTCTGGTTTAACAAGAACAAATACAGTATATACTTACAACAAGTGACTTCTAATGGTATTTTACATGATTCTGCAGTCATAATAATCTATAAATTTTATGGAACAACTAAACAGGAGGCGTGCGGGGAAACTTTAAGTATGCATGAAAATGAGGCAAAAACATGTGCGGGAGAAGGGTTTGAAATTTTAATTACAAAATATGATGATAATACAGGAGTGAACAAAGGTGCATACGCTATTGTTTCGATAATTCCGATATCTGTAGGCAATACAGCAGGGTAAAAAATAATGAAAAAACATAAAATAAATTTATTTTCAAATCACGTTTGCTAGGAAAAAAATTATTGAAAAAGAAATTTATTAAAAAAGCATATTTTTTTTGTTAATAAAAATTGTGTGTGAAAAATCAATTAAAGATGGGTGGTTTATTGATTAATAAACGCAAAAATAAATGTAAAAAGATTTTTTCAAACAAAAAAGGTGTTGCCGAGGCATTAAGAGAGATTATGTACTTGCTTTTTGCAGTTGCAGCAATATTGCTCATTGCTTATGTTTTTAATTTGATTTGGGGCACATTCATTGCAGTTGATAGAGGCACTTCAAAGAACTTTCAGCTGATGGTTGAAAAAATAAATGAAATCAAAGCAGGAGAGCCGCCGATGCAATACGCTTTTTACATGAAAAAAGGGCTCGTAATAATTGGTTTTGGCGCAAATGAAGGGAAGGTAGTGTATAATTGCGGTTTGGCAAGAGATAGGACCATAGCATCCCCCTCGCTTGGGTCTTGCACAGGAAAAACTTGTATGTGCGTATGCAAGGATGGCAGCTGTACAAAAATTGAGGAGTGCAAGGAACTTGTAGGAGTAAACAACATATATTTTAACGAGACCAAGAAAAAATATACATTTAATGCTGGAGAAAAAGTACCGGGCACTGATTTCACTTATGTTTGCATAAGAATTGGCTGCGGCATAAATTTCGCCCGAGCAGATGCCACAGACTTGTTTGAGATTGAGAAAAAGGAAGAGAATGGGCAAATAAATGTTTACCTGAGAAAAATATAAATTTATGATAAAACGTAAATTTGATTAAAAAACATTAAAAATTTTAAAAGTGTCAAAAAAATCAAAAACCTGTCATTAATAAAAATACATGTGACTTGTCAGTTTTAATAATTCACATAAAATGAGGACAAAATCAAAAAAAGGAGAAGGTACTTCTGACTTGTATTTAATAATTTTTTATGTTATCTGCTTTGGAGCGCTTTTTCTGATGTCAATAAGGTATGTGGGCTCTGTTGCTTTTGGAGATGTTTTTGAGAGAACCTATATTGCCAGAGATTTTGCCTTGGTTATGGGTATGGCTTATGCAAGTCCGGGCAGGTTAGAATACACTTATCCGATAAACCTTTTAGAGAAAAAATTTGAGATGACTGCCGGCAATGGTAGTGTTGAAGTAAGCGGCAAGTCATTAAGCAAAGTGCTGACATCAAAATATGAATATGCCATTTCAGAAAACATAACTGATGAGAAAGTCATGACTAATAGGCAAATAAAAATAATAAAAGATGAGAATAAAATAGAAAAATATGCGCTTGGAAGCACTGCTGATAGCGGAGGTACTGCAAAATAAAAGAAAATCACGTAAAATGAAAAATAAAACTATAAGAATATTAAAAAACAAAAGGGGGGATCAGATTAGTTTTGATGTGGGATTAGCAATACCTCTCTTAATTTTCTTGATAGTGCTCTTCCTTTCCTATGTTTTCTTTACACAGTCATTCATGTCAGTAAAAACATATACTAAGCCTGCTGAAGTGAGGGTTTATGCTGCAAGAATTCTGTATGATAAAGAATGTTTTTCTTTTTATGATGAGGAATTAGACAGGGTTTATCCTGACATCATGGAGGAAGCAAGATTAAATAATGATGTTTTTGAGAAATGCATGAATTTCACTGTAAGAGACCATATGGCTGCAAAGGTTGAAATAACAAAAGAGGATTCAACCAAAGTTGAAGCATTCTATAATAAGGAGAATTATGATTTGTGGCAGGCATTTGTAGGGCTGAGCGGAGAGGGCTCTGCAACAGAATATGTGGAAGAAGGGCCGATTGTTTTAATGGATAAAAATTCTAATACTGAAAAAGCCTGGGTTAAGATAAGTATTTTGATGCCTAGCAGCGCCTGAAAAAACATAAAAATCCATAAAAGATTTATTAATCTAAAGTTAAAGTTCTTTATCTTGTTTTGAAAGCCAAAAAAACTAAAACTTATTAAATTCCAAACCACAAACCCATATTACAATCATTGATTATAATATTATTACAAATAATTGATTCATTACAAAATTGTCACAAAAAAATAGAGCAAATCAGGTAAAAAAACAATATTTAATAAAAAATAAGCTTTAATCAAGAAATTAATAAATAATTGATGGAAAGTAAAATGAAAAATATTGAAAAAATATTTAAGGCAAAAAAAGCAGGCGGCTTGGGAGATATTCTGACAATAGTTTTCTCCATCTTGCTTTGGGCGTTCATAGTGTTGGTGTTTGCGCTTTTGATGTTCACAGTGAAAGGTTGTTCACGTACAGAAGAGGATACAATCTTATCTGAAGAGGGAAGAACTTCTGAAATGAATCTATTTTTGATGAGCTATTTGAGGCAGCCGTTGGAAATAGATGGCAGAAAAACTGATGTGGTTGAACTAATAAATATGTGGATAGCATACCCGAAGGATTATGAAGACAAACTGAAGGAAGAAACCAGCAACCTATTAGAACTTTCAAAACTGAATTGTCCTTCAATAAAGATTTCTTATCAAGACCAGTCCGGCGCAGTAAAGAACAACAGGCAGATTGAGATAAAGAAATCAGAGTGCAATTTAGAAGGGTTAGCATCCATTGCTGTTGTAAGGGGCAATCTTAATGCTTACATAAATGAATATGAAGCTGCTGTTGACGTTCCATTAATGAATGGAATGGAAGGGAATGCTGTTGTGGCAATGAGCACAAGGTATCTGCAGTAAAAAAAGATTACGAAAAAGAGATGTGATTAAAAATGCGATGCGAAATATGCAAGAAAAAAATTGAAGAAACTTTTTTGAATAAGATTGATGGCACTTTTGTGAAGGATGAGAAGGGCAAAATGCACATAATATGCTTTGAGTGCCAGAAGCAACTTGGCACAAAAGAAAAAATCCTTAAAAATCTGGGGAAATGAGAAATAAAATAAAGGAAGTTTAAGTTTAATATGAAACAGCAAAAAACATACAATATCGGTTTACAAAATTCACAATATAAATCCATAATATCAGTTTATTAGTTGAAAAAATTAAAGTGAAAAAATCAAGTTAACAATCAAATTCAACCAATGCCCTGGTAGCATAGTAGCTAATGCGTCGCTCTCGTAAAGCGAAGACCGAGGGTGCAACTCCCTCCCGGGGCTGTTTCTTAATAAGTTTTTTAATTACTTTCTCGGTTCATTATGTAATAATGCTCAATGGCAAATATCTTAATGAATATCTTAACGCTGTTTTGTTGTGTTGATATTGTGTCAATCTTAATTTTTAGATAAATCAGGAAAAAAAGCAACATAAAATATTATATAAGATATACATCATATGATATATTATTAAATAGTTCTTTGCTTATGATTATTTTGTAGCATAATGTTCTTCTTGTTTAAAAATCGAAAAATTCCATGGGAAACATCGGGGTGTTGTTTTTTAAAATGGCTGAAAATGGCTTAATTAGCGCTTTAAAGCGATTTTAGCCAAATGTTCCATAAGAAATTATGGGGGCGCGCCTCTTGTAAAATATAGTTTTCTAAAAAATTATTTATAAACATAAGAGTTTATAAATAAGTTTGCTCTAACTTCTTTAAAAAGGAGTTTAAAAAGAAAGTTGATTATTTTAAAAACAAATGGAGGATTAAAATGGAAAAACGCGATATAAAAGTTGTTAATATTGTGGTGAGCAGTTCTTTGAAGCATGAAATCCCGCTTGAAAAAATGGCTGCAACCTTGAGCAACACTGAATACAATCCAGAGCAGTTCCCTGGTTTGGTCATAAGGATAAAGGATCCTAAGACATCTGCACTGATTTTCAGCTCTGGAAACATAGTGTGCACTGGCGCGAGATCAATGGACAAAGTTGATGAGTCAATAAAAAAGATAATAAAGAGTTTGGAAAAAATTGGAATCAAGATAACCATAAAACCAGAGGTAACAATCCAAAACATAGTTGCTTCAGGCAGTATAGGTGTTGACTTAAACCTGAATGAACTTGCAATGAAACTGAAAAACACCGAATACGAGCCTGAGCAGTTCCCGGGCTTGGTTTACAAGCTTCCTGAAGCAAAGGCAACCTTCCTCTTGTTCAGCAATGGAAAGATAGTGTGCACAGGCACAAAATCTGAAGAAGAGGTAAACAAGGCATTAGACAAGCTGATAGAAAATCTGAAAGCAGTTATGAAGCAGAAGAAAAAATAAACGAAAATAAACTTCAATCACACTAATTTTTATTGCTTTATTAAATCCATTTTATTCGGGTGTCAGCATCAGATAACCTTTGCAATCAGATGCTTTTCGTTAAACTATTTTCAAAAAAAACTAATATCAAAAGCAATCTCAAAGCTAGAAAGACGAAAATATAAGCATTGGACATGTTATCAGACAAGATTTAAGTTTTTGAATTAGTTTTTCAGATTAGCAATTCGTCATAAAAAGAGGGAAAAAATGGAGGCCTCGGAGCAAGTAAAGAAATGGATGGAATTCTTGGAAAGGTCTTACCAGACCCAAATATTTGAGGCAAACAGGCAGGGTAAAAAATCAATCACTATCGATTTTTCAGAACTTGCAAAGTTCAGCCCAGAGCTGGCAGAAGACCTTCTTGAGCAGCCAGAAGACACGTTAAAGGCAGGCGAAATTGCAATTGAGCAGTTTGAGACCTTCAACAAAGAAGCTAAGCTCAGGATAAGGCTGGAAAACATTCCTGAATCTCAGCGCATAATGATTAGAAACGTAAGAAGTGAACATCTCAACAAGCTATTGGTAATAGATGGGCTTGTAAGGCAGAAATCTGATGTTAGGCCTCAAATAACAGCTGCAAAGTTTGAGTGCCCCAGTTGCGGAAATATAATTTCTGTATTTCAAAGCGGAATTTCATTTAAAGAACCTACAAGGTGCAGCTGCGGCAGACAGGGAAAATTCAAGCTTGTAAGCAAAGAACTGATTGATGCACAGGGGATTGTGTTAGAAGAGATTACTGAACAGCTGGAAGGCGGGGAACAGCCTAAAAGGATAAATGTGCTTTTGAAAGATGAACTTGTAAGCCCGTTTACAGAGAAGAGAACAAATGCAGGCAGCAAGATAGAAATTATCGGCTGGGTAAGGGAAATTCCGATAATACTGAGGTCAGGCAAGCGCTCATTAAAGTTTGATTATGTAATTGAAGCCAATAATGTGTTCTCAAAAGAGGGCACATTTTTTGAGATGGAAATAAATAAGGAAGATGAAAATCAGATAATTGAACTTTCAAAGGACCCTAAGATATATGAAAAACTTGTTGCTTCTATTGCACCATCAATTTTCGGCTTTAATGAAGTCAAGGAAGCTTTACTGCTACAGTTGTTCAGTGGGGTGCAAAAAACAAGAAAGGATGGTACAATCTCTAGAGGAGATATCCACGTGCTGCTGGTCGGAGATCCTGGTTCTGGAAAATCACAAATACTGAAAAGGATAACTATTGTTGCTCCAAAAGGAAGATATATCTCAGGAAAAGGCGTAAGCGGCGCAGGTGTAACTGCATCTGTTGTAAAAGATGAATTTTTAGGAGGGTGGAGTTTAGAAGCAGGCGCTCTTGTTTTAGCCAATAAGGGAATATGTTGCATAGATGAGCTGGACAAGATGAGTCCAGAGGACAGAAGCGCAATGCATGAAGCATTAGAACAGCAGACAGTCTCAATATCAAAAGCAACAATACAAGCCACGCTAATGGCAGTAACAACTGTATTAGCAGCAGCAAATCCCAAATTCGGAAGATTTGACCCTTATGAAACAATGATTGCAAAGCAAATAGACCTTCCTCCTACACTAATAAACAGGTTTGATCTTATATTTGCAATAAAAGATTTACCTGATAGGAAAAAAGATGAAAAAATGGCCAGGCACATACTTAGCCTGCATCAGAATCCGGATATGGATCTTGAAATAATACCCACACCTTTGCTCAGAAAATATATGGCATATGCTAAACAAAAATATGATAAACAGAAAATGAAGCCTGAGCTTACAGAAGCTGCTCTTGACGAGATAAGAGAGTATTATGTGGAATTGCGCTCAGCAGAAGTAGGCGGAGAGGAAGTCAGGAGCATCCCGATCTCTCCAAGGCAGTTGGATGCTTTGGTTAGAATGGCAGAAGCCTCTGCAAAAATCAGACTTTCGGAAAAGGTCACTAAGAAAGATGCAAGAAGGGCAATAGATCTTTTGCATTACAGTTTATTACAGGTTGCAAGAGACAAGGAAACAGGAAAAATTGACATAGACATAATATCAACAGGAGTGGCTGCAACAGAAAGAGAAAAAATAACAAGGCTAAAGGAGATAATAGAAACACTTGAAGAAAAAGTCGGAAAGACAATACCTATTGAGCAAATACTAAATGCAGCCAGAGAGCAGCAGATAAGTGAGCCAGAAACAGAAGAAATGATTGAAAAGCTGAAGCGCTCGGGAGATATTTTTGAACCGAAGCACGGCTTCATACAAAAACTCTAAAGATTCGTTTGATTCATTTTACATTTTCTCACAAAAATAAGAAGGGTGGATGCAAATAAGTTTAAGGAAATAAATGTGAAAATAAACAATTAATCAGGAGGTCAGAGATGCCCCAATTGCAAAATACGGAAAATTCTGAATCAAGTAAAAAAGCAGGAAACTTTATCCCAAATAAAAGACAGACTGCTTACAAAATAAAAATCAATACTCTACTTGAAGAAAAATATGTAAAGACAGATGGTTGGAACCCGAACTTCATAATTATGAATGGCATTGAGATTTCAAGAGTGAATGTTATAGGTGCTGTAATCTCGAATGAGCTTGAGACCTTTGGGAGTGTTGCGTACAGGAATGTTATGATAGATGATGGCACAGGCAAGATAAGCCTGAGAAATTTTGAAAATCCTGAAGCGCTTTCCGGAATAGAAGTTGCTGATGTTGTGCTGGTCATAGGAAAGCTTAGAGAATATGGTTCTGAAAGATACATACTTTCTGAGATTGTAAAGAAGATAGAAGATAAAAGATGGATTGAGCAGAGAAATCTGGAAATAGAGTTACTCTTGAGAAAAATCAAAAGGAAAATGCCTGCAAAAGAGAATGAAGAAGCTGTTGTGACAGAGGAAGTTGTTGAAAAAGCTGAGAATTTCATAGCAAAAGATGCAGAAATAAAAAATAATTCGCACTCTGTTTATGAGCTAGTTAAGGATTTAGACAAGGGAGACGGCGCAGACTACGAGGAAGTTCTGAAAAAAGCTAACTTCAATCACATAAAAAATGCAGAAAATGTCATAAGAAAGCTTTTGGAATCAGGAGAAATCTTTGAGATAAGAGCTGGAAGGCTGAAAGTGATTTGATAAATGTGATAAATCTCTTTACTTTTTTATCTGTAGAAATTTATTGCTCTAATAAAAATCTTCTACAGAATTATAATCCTACCATCCTTCAATATGAGGAATAAGTATTAGCTCAGGCATATGAAAACTTACCTTTCCTGAAATTATATAAAAAGCCAAGGATATGTGCTTCTGACTTCTTGAACAAAAACATCAGCCCTGTATATGCCGATTTCAGAAATTATTCCTGTAATATTTTCAGGATTTACCTTCTCAAAAGCATAGTTATTGATTCTAACCCCTTTAGGCGGCTTTTCCCAAATCTCTTCCTGACCGCGCATCTCCATGTTTTTCTCATAGCCGAAGATGCTTTCGACATCAAATTTCCAAGAATCAGTGCATGCATAAAACGGAATCTCGAACTTGTTGGCAACTTCTGCGAAGAGTTCAGAGCCGATTTTGTTCACAACCTTCCCTTCTGAAGTTATGGCATCTGCTCCTATAAGCACAACATCTGCCTTCTTAAGCGCATAGCGCGCAGCAGAATCAATAAAAAGAGTTACGGGAATCCCGATTGAAGCGACCTCTGCAGCAGTCGCCCTCCCTTGGAACCTTGGCCTAGTTTCAGTGTTGTAAACCTCAAAATGCTTTTTCTGCTTTTTTGCCTCTCTCAAAATTTCCATAATAGTTGAAGAGTGGCAGTGCGTAAACACAACACTTCCATTCCTTATCTTTTGGGAAGCTATATGCGCAATTATTTCCTGTGCAGAATCGAAATGATTTAGTGCAGAGTCAATCCTTTCAACAATGCTTCTTGTGAGCTCGACAACGGAATCTGAATTAATATTCATAAAAACAAACTTTAATGCATTAAACATGCATGGCTCAGTGGGCCTTGCAACAGCTAGCTTTCTCCTTGCTTCGAGCAACTCATTATAGAATACACCTGGAGTTTTTGCATCTGAATGCTTTATTGTCTCTTTTAATGCATTCAGAGCAAACTTTGCAATCACCTCTGCGCCCTGAATCTTCATATCCTTTATTTGCTTAACGTAATCATTAATTATCATTTTTATTACCAAAAACTTGGCTTGCTAAAATATTTTATAAAATATTTTGCTTTACAGATAATTAAGAAAACACTAAAAAAGAAATTTATGCCTTATTTTCTTGCAATTTTCTTCTCAATTTTTCTCTCTCCCTTTTCTATCTTTGCTTCTTCGTGCTCTAACTTTGTCTCTTCAGCAGCAAGCTTGTCTGTTAAGCGCATAATGTTAAAATCTATTCTTGCAATTCTTCGCTCAAGCAACACAAGAATTCTTAAACTGTATACTATAGCAAAAAGGGTTCCTATTATAATTGCCAAAGTTACATATAAAACATTATCTAAAGCCATACTATGCACCTCCTTTTTCTGCTAAAAAGAGAACACGCATATAAAAAGTTTTCTACATTCATCTGCATTCCTTTGCAGTTTTATTGTGAAGAGATGTAGGTTCCAAGACTCATATCAAAAACATATTTTGTGAGAGAAAAAACATTGTTTGATGCTATAACCCTTTTTTCCTCAACCAAAAAATTCAGAATCCTTTCTGTGTTTTCGCTCGGAAATTCTTTTAGAATCTCCTCGAGACACTTTTCTTTTTCTTTTTTAATAAAATCATAAATGGCTATTGCTTCCTCCTTTCCAGGAATTATGAAACAATCAGGGCAAACAGCAATGTAATAAACCGGCTGCTGCTTTGTCTTCTCCTTCTTTTCTACAACAACAGTGGGGTCATAGTAGCTTGCTGGCTTATACTGGCTAAATACCGGCTTATTGTCCTTGTCAAAAAAGTCATAATGCTGACTGCCTGTATCGTCGAAAAGCAGACGAATGGTGTGAGTGGCTGGTTTCTTGCACTGTCTAAAGGCGCCATTCGACTCCAAGATGTGCTTACAATACGCTTCATGAATCTCTATGATATCTGCTTTTGCAGTTACGTATGGAACTGGCTCAAAAGGCTCTCCTCTGAAATTCTTGTCCAGCCCTGTGCCAACAACCACTCTTTTTTTGTTGCCCTCTCCTTTTTTCAGCTTTTCAAAAACATCTATGATTTTAACATCAAAGAAATTAACTTCGTCAAACACTACAACATCTATGAATTCCGGATTTTTTTCCACAACCTCAATTGCTTCTGCAGGATTTTCACTATCTATAGTTATTGCCTCGAAAACCACTTTTCCATCTGTGGTATTTGATATTATTTTGTCAGAAGGGGCTCTTTTGTCAATGTCCGGCTTAAAAACCAGCACCTTGCAGTCAGTATGATACTTTATGTTCTGCGCCCACCTTATGACCTCTTCTGTCTTGCCAGAGTTCATAGGGCCGACATGCATTATGATTTTACCACGAGAATTATTAACGTCAAGAATAGATGCCATCACCCATCAAAAACGCCTATGGAGAACCACATTAATAAATATTATTGATTTTAAGGATATAGAACTGAGGACATTTGCTACTTAAAAATAGCAAAAATCGAAAGGTTTAAATAGTGGCTTGTTTTTCTCACTTTCAAATAGTTAAATGCTTTGTGTGTCTCTATTGCGGTGATAGGGGAGTTGATATTAAAATGATTGTTCAGAAAAACTTTTTGATGAAACTAAAAGACTTTGGGCTCAACACATATGAGGCAAAACTTTGGGTCGCACTGCTTTCAAGAGGCGTGTCAACTGCCGGCGAGCTTTCTGATATTGCAAATGTTCCAAGATCAAGAAGTTATGATGTTCTTGAATCATTAGAAAAAAAAGGATTTATTGTTATGAAATTGGGAAAACCAATAAAATACCTGGCTATACCGCCGGAAGAAGTGATAGAAAGGGTTAAGAAAAATATTATGGAAGATATGGAAGAGAGAACACAATTGCTGAGTGAGTTCAAAGCAAGTGAAGTTCTGACTGAATTAAATGCACTTTTCAAGGGCGGCATTGAATTGGTTGATGTTACAGAAAAGTGCGGGGCAATAAAAGGAAGAGGACACATAGATAATCAGATTGAAAGCTTGGTTAAGAGTGCTGAAAAGAGGATAATTTTTCATACGACTGCTTCTTCTTTAGTGAGAGATGCTCAAAAATTCTCGGATGTGTTTAAAAAACTAAAAGCAAGAGGTGTTAAAATAACTGTCGCTGCACCCAGAACAAAAGATAATTCAAGCATGTTGGATGCACTTTCAGAAGTTGCTGAAGTCAGAAATACTACGGATAAGGCAAGATTCGTCGTTGTGGATGGAAAGCAGCTGATGTTCATGATGCTCGATGATAAAGAAGTACATCCGTCCTATGATACTGGAATCTGGGTAGATACAGGAATATTCGCAACTGTAATTGAAAAAATGTTTGACTCCAGAACAAAAGAAATTAGTGCTGGTGAAATATCAGTGACAAGTTCGAAGAAAAAGTAATTTGCCGATGATTTTTCAAAACAATTTAGTGATGTAGCTGATAATCAGATTCTTTACATAAACACCATGAGAGACACAGTATGCATCAACAGTATGCATCAACAGGATGCATACAAAAAATCAAAAATCATAGTAGGCCTTCGTTAATTGTTTCAGAAACCTCTTTCGGAAATTGTAGAAATGCGTTTTTGGGCGCAACTGCAATTTCCTTTGGTTTCTGAAGAATAATTTTGATTTTATGATAAATCTAATTCTTAAATTTAGATTACAAAAATAAAAAAATAGAAAAAAACAAAAAAAAGACTGAGACCATCATTTCTTATGGAAATATGTTGTTGTTTTGTTGTTATTGAGCATGTTCAATATATTAATAAATTCAGAAATATGCATTTAAAAGATATATTTAAAGATATATTTAAAAATATATTTTAAAAAATAAATAATCGAATCTATTTATCATGATTAATATTTTTATTTCTTTATTTATTTTATTATTTTTCAATATAGAAAAATATAAAAAAGAAAAAAAGTGTTAATAAAATAGATAAAACAATCATTATTTTTAATAATGATGTTTAAAAAATAATCAATTTGAAATATTTTTTATAAACTTTATTTTTATTTAATTAAACAGCATAAACATTTTTTTGTTTTTGCTTTTTTTCCAAAAGAAGCATGGGTGTGAGATCATTTCATTTGCAATGCAGATTTTGTAAGAAAAAAGAAATTATGAATAGTTTTTTATTTTTTCTTGTCAATAAACTTAAGAATAATATGTATTTAAATAAAAATGAATATAACGCTAAAAATTAATGGCATAACCACATCAGGCCCAGATTCCGACGACAAAAAAATAGGAAAGAAAAAATTTTTTAATTTAAATCTCGTAATAGCATCATTTAAATATCCCTCACGAATGATTGCTCAATCAAAAAGAGATTTTATTTCATATATCTCAGATAACACAAAGCTTTAAATACCTTTGTTTCATTTGGAATTTTTTATGGTGCAAAAAGAGGGTAGTAACTTCTTCGACAGATTTTTGACAAACAATTCTCTTTTCATAAATAAAAACGTTCTCCAATCGAATTATACTCCAAATACAATACCTCACAGAGAAGAGCAGATAAAACAGATTGCTGAAGTTCTTGGTCCTGCGCTCAGGAGGGAAAGGCCATCTAATCTTTTTATCTACGGGCAGACAGGAACAGGAAAGACTGTTTCTGCAAAGTACATTCAGGAGCAGATGAAAAAACTGAGTTCAGACAAACAGATTCCCCTCAAGATGATTTATTTAAACTGCAAACTCAAGAAAATTGCAGATACAGAATACAGGCTAATAGCCCAGCTTGCAAGGGAATTCGGAAAAGAAATACCTGCGACCGGGCTTCCGACAGACGAAGTCTACAAGATATTTTTCAGCGCTTTAGACAAGGAAAAACAGATTGTAATCTTAATACTTGACGAAATAGATCAATTGGTTAATAAAGCCGGAGAAGAACTGCTTTATAATCTAACCAGGATAAATGAAGAACTGAAAAATTCACAGGTTGCTCTTGTAGGTATAACAAATCACATTCCTTTTGTAGACAATCTTGATCCAAGAATAAAGAGTTCACTTTCAGAAGAAGAAGTTTTATTCCCGCCCTATAACGCGATTCAGATACAAAACATATTAAGCCAGAGAGCAAAAACAGCCTTCAAGCCAAATGTAATGGGTGAAGGTGTTATAGAAAAATGCGCAGCATATGCTGCAAGAGAGCACGGCGATGCCAGAAGAGCATTAGAACTGTTAAGAGTTTCTGGAGAGATTGCTGAGCGCAGAGGCAATTCAAAAGTTGACATAGAGCATGTTGATGAAGCAGATAAGAAAATAGAGAAAGATAGGATATTGGATGTGGTGGAAGTCCAGCCAAAGCACTTTCAGGCAACTCTTTACTCAATAATTTTGCTCGCTTCAAAGAGAAAATTATCAGCAATATTTACTGGAGAAGTTTATGAGGTTTACAGGGGAACATGCAGGCAGATAAACTTAAGACCATTAACCCAGAGAAGGGTTTCAGACATTGTGGGGGAATTAGATATGCTGGGCATAATAAATGCGAAGGTAATTTCAAAAGGCAGATATGGCAGAACCAGAGAGATTTCTTTTTCAATGCCAAATGAAACCTCTGAGAAAGTAGAGAAAATCCTCAAAGATGCTCTTGGGCTATAGGGTCTCTATATGATTAATTATTTTTTTATTATTTACGTCATTAATAAAATTTCATTAATAAATATTCACTAATTTATTCACAAAAATCATCATTTACAAAAACCAATTCATTCCATTTAACTTGATTCAATCATATTGCATTCAAAATACAAACGCTTCTGGCTTTTTCAAATTCATTTTTGGGGTGGATGAGAAATAGCATACTGATATAAAAAAGCAATATGGAAACATGAAGCGCTTAGCACAGCAAAAGGATTTACAAAAAAGTGGGTTTAATGGAAAAAGAGAGGGTAGACAAAGAGGAAGCTAATAAAGAAAAGATAGCTCTGCTCGTAAAAAAATTTGCAGAAAAGGGGCTGCTTCTCAGCCCAGATGCATTAGAAGCATTGGCAGTTGAAGAACTGTCAAAAGAAAAGAGCTTAGAAACAACAGCGCACACAGATGAATCAAAAGAGTCGGGTATGCTTGTTGTAACCAAAGACGCCTTGAAATTTGCTGAGAAGGAAAAGGAAATAAACTGGGTTGAGTTTGAAAAGGCAAAGACTCTTCAGGAAAGAAAAAAGGATGACAGGATATACCAAAAGTTTGTGGAATATCTCAGCTCGGAAGAGAAGGGCGCTGAACTTTCCGGAGAGAAAAAAGTTCCTGATTCTGTTCAGATTATTGAGTGCTACGAGGAAATTTCAAAAGAGCGAAGCGTTCAGGATTTTGTGGATTTCTTTAATGCAAGATACAAGGTATTAGAGCAGATGCTGCGCAACAGGCAGGAATTAGAAAACCTGATGACCATAAGCAGAGCTGAAAAAAAGAGAGAGCGCGAAACAGTCTCAGTTATAGGGCTTGTTTTTTCAAAAGAGAAGAGGAAGAATGGAAACATAATGCTCACGCTGGAAGACCAGACAGACATTATAAAGATTTTTTTCAATAAAAACAAGAAAGAGCTTTTTGAAATGGCTGAGCAGATAGTTTTAGATGAAGTCATTGGGGTTTGTGGCACAGCAGGAGACAACATAATATTTGCAAATTCCATGGTGAGACCAGACATTCCGGCAACCATTGAGAAAAAGAGTTCTCCTGAAGACGGATACGCAATCTTTCTCTCAGATCTTCATGTAGGCTCTAAAAATTTTCTGGAAGAAGAGTTCAATAAATTTCTAAGATGGATAAATGCAGAAGCAGGAAATGAAAGTCAAAAAGCAATTGCCGAAAAAATAAAATATGTGTTCATTGCAGGCGACCTAATAGATGGTGTCGGCATATACGCCGATCAGGATGAGGATTTGGTTACAAAGGATGTTTACGAGCAATACAGCGAATGTGCAAGGCTTCTGTCAAAAATTCCTCAGCGCATCAAGATAATAATATGCGCCGGCAATCATGATGCCATGAGAATAGCAGAACCGCAGCCTACGCTTTACAAAGACTTTGCAGCAGAGCTCTGGAAGCTTCCGAATGTTGTGATGGTCAGCAATCCAGCTGTTGTGAATATAGGCGCTTCTGAAAATTTCTCGGGATTCAATGTGCTGATGTACCATGGCTACAGCTTTGACTATTATGCTTCTGATGTTGACATGATAAGAATGAAAGGCGGCTATGACAGAGCAGACCTGATAATGAAATTTCTGCTGCAGAGAAGGCATCTCGCCCCAGCCCAGTCCTCAACCCTTTTTATCCCAGACCCACACAGAGACCCCTTAATCATCACAAGAATTCCTGACATATTCCTAACTGGACACATCCATAAATGCACAGTTGCTCAATACAAGAACATAATACTCATAAGCGGAAGTTGCTGGCAGTCAAAAACAGCATTTCAAATAAGGATGGGTCATCATCCGCAGCCAGCAAGAGTTCCAATAATGAATCTCAAGACTAGGGAAGTGAAAATCCTAAATTTTGAAAAATAATAACAAAATAATAACTTGAAATGAGAATCTAAAATGGCAGAAGCTAGTGCAGAAATAGAGAAATATTTCAAAGAAATTGAAGAGAAGCTGAACCAGGCATACAAAATAGCTGATGCTGCAAGGAAAAAAGGGCTTGACCCTGAGGAGCACACAGACATTCCTTTAGCAAGAGATATGGCTGAAAGGGTTCAGGGTATTATATCAGCAGTTGCTCCACAACTAGTTGGCTTAGGTATAATTAAAAGAATAAATGAGCTTGAAAAAAAATATGGAGCCCTAGACTGGAGAGTTGCTTTGGTGATTGCAGACGAAGTTGCCAGTGAAAAATTCTGCAAGTTCAAAAACAAATTGGAAGCAATGGAAGTGGGCATAAGAGCAGGCTTTACATATCATACCTTAGGAATAGTTTCTGCGCCACTAGAAGGATTTACTGAACTGAAAATAAAGAAGAGAAGAGACGGAAAAGAATACTTTGCAGCAAAGTTTGCAGGCCCTATTAGGGGAGCAGGCGGAACAGCAGCTGCATTTTCACTATTGATTGCCGATTATGTTAGAAAGAAAAACGGTTATGACCCGTATGACCCCGATGATTTAGAAGTTGAACGCTATATAACAGAACTTGACGACTATCATGAAAGAGTCACAAACCTTCAATACCACGCAGGCCCTGAACAACTTCAATTCTTAATTAAACATCTCCCTGTAGAGGTTGATGGCGACCCAACTGAAAAATTTGAAGTAAGCAAAAATAAGGATTTGCCAAGGATTGAGACAAACAGAATCAGGGGCGGAGTGGCGTTAGTTGTTTCAATGCTTGCTCTCAAAGGGGATAAATTATGGAAGGAATTGAGCAAATGGGGAAAAGATTTCGGATTAGATGACTGGAATTTCCTTGAGCAATTCATAAAAATAAAAAAAAGGGAAATGGCCAACATAGAAAAGCCTGCAGAAGAGAAGAAAGACAAAGAGAAAAGTGAGGAAACAACAGAGACAACAGCTGCAAATAATATAACATCCTTAGATAATAAGGAAGATGATAAAGGAGAGAAGAAGGAAGAGAAAAAGGATGAGAAAAAAATACTGCCGAACTTTACATACATAGCAGATTTAGTTGCAGGAAGGCCTGTGCTTTCCTATCCAATGAGATTCGGAGGCTTCAGACTAAGGTATGGAAGGTCAAGATTAAGCGGATATTCTGCAACAGCAATACACCCTGCAACAATGCTCGTACTCAAGAAATATATAGCAACAGGCACACAGCTAAAAATTGAAAGACCTGGAAAGGCAACAGCCGTCACCCCTTGCGACACAATAGAAGGCCCGATAGTTAGACTTGATGATGATAGCGTAATGAAATTAAATTCTGAAAATGACGCCAGAAACCTTGCACCAAGAGTGAGAGAAATACTCTTTATTGGAGACATGCTGATTTCATACGGTGACTTCTTAGACAGGGCGCATATGCTGATTCCTGCAGGCTATACAGAAGAGCAGTATGCAAAGGAGCTTGAGAAAGCCATTGTGAACACTTTTGGAAGCATGGACTTGGACAAGCTTTCAGAGTTCACAGGAATGCACAGAAAAATCTTTGAGAAAATATTGAAGAATCCTTTCTCAGCACCCGATACAAAAACAGCCATAATGATTTCTGAAAAACTGGGATTAGCTCTGCATCCGGCATACACACACTATTGGACTGGCATAACCAAAGAGCAGCTTAGAAAATTGATAGAATGGTTTAGGGAAGCCACAATCAGGGAAGAAACAGTTGAAGAAAGAAAAGCAGCTCAAGAACCAGTCCTTAGCTTGGAAAAACTATCTGAAGCAAAATCTTTTGATAAAGAAGAAAAAGATGAAAAAAAACATGTTAAAAAAATAATCCTGCCAAGTAAAAAAGAGGAGAAAAGGATTCTTGAAATAATCGGCTTGCCTCATAAATTCGCTACAGAATTTGTCATAATTGAAAAGGATGAAGCAGATATTTTCCTGAGAATATTTCCATTATTAAAATTAATAGAGCTAGAATCTGCTGAAAGCCCAAAAGTTCTTTCTGAAATCAACAAAGAAATGCAGATTATAGAAGATTCAACGAATGTGCTGGAAGCGCTGAATACAATTTCTGCAATCAAAATAAAAGATAAGGCAGGCTGTTTTATTGGCGCAAGGATGGGAAGGCCTGAAAAAGCAAAGATGAGGCAGCTCATAGGAAGCCCGCATGCGCTTTTCCCAATAGGTGATGAAGGTGGAAAGATGAGAAGCTTCCAGGCAGCAATGGATTCTGGCAAGGTCACTGCAGAACTTCCACTCTATAAATGTGTGAAATGCGATACAAAAACAATATTTCCAATCTGCGAAAAATGCAATGAGCCTACAAAAAAACTTTACTTTTGCGATAGTTGTGGAGAGCTTGAAAAGCCAAACTGCCCTCACAACAGCGCATTGCCCTATAAGACACAAATTATAGACATAAACTATTACATGAGCGCAACAATGTCAAAATTAGGAATAAAAGTGCTTCCTGACCTGATAAAAGGAGTTAGAGGCACAAGCAACAAAGAACATATTCCAGAACACTTGGCGAAAGGAATCTTAAGAGCAAAATATGAGCTCTGTGTAAACAAGGACGGCACAATAAGATATGACATGACAGAGCTTCCAGTAACCCACTTCAGAGCTGCAGAAATCGGAACACCAATAGAAAAACTAAAAGAATTGGGATACACTAAAGACATCAACGGCATGCCGTTGGAAAACGATGAGCAGCTTCTGGAGCTAAAACCTCAAGATGTCATACTTCCAGGCGCAAAATATTCAATGGATGAGCCAGCTGATGAAGTTCTTTTCAGAATATCAAAGTTTATAGATGAGCTGCTAGTAAACTTTTACGGATTAGAGCCATTCTATAATTTGAAATCAAAAGAAGATTTGATAGGATGCTTAGTGATAGGGCTTGCCCCCCATATTTCAGCAGGGATAATTGGCAGGATAATAGGATTCTCAAACACCCAAGGTTGTTTTGCGCACCCACTATGGCATGCTGCACACAGAAGAGACTGTGACGGGGATGAAAATTGCGTTATGCTGCTCATGGACGCATTATTGAATTTCTCAAGAAAATTCCTTCCAGACAAGAGGGGCTCAAGGACAATGGACAGCCCGCTTGTATTGACATCAAAGATAGTGCCTGCAGAAGTTGATGATATGGTGCACAAACTTGATATCATGCCTTCTTATCCATTAGAATTTTATGAGGCATGTGAAAAATACCTGATGCCATGGGATATCAAGATTGAAACATTGGGCTCAAGGCTTGGCACAGAAAAGCAGTATGAAGAAATGTGTTTTACTCACGATGTAAAAAGCATGAATGAAGGCGTGACATGCTCTGCTTACAAGACAATACCTTCCATGGAAGAAAAACTTGTTGGGCAGATGAAGCTTGCTGAAATGATTACAGCAGTTGATGAAGCAGATGTTGCTAGATTAGTTATAGAAAAGCACTTTATGAAAGACATAAAAGGCAATCTTAGAAAGTTTTCAATGCAGCAGTTCAGGTGCGTAAAGTGCAACGCAAAATACAGGAGGCCTCCGCTTATAGGAATTTGCACAGCATGCGGCGGAAAACTCATGTTTACAGTTTCAAAGGGTTTTGTGCTTAAATATTTAGAGCCGAGCATAAGCCTTGCAAAAAAATACAATGTTCCCGAATACCTTAAGCACAGCCTTGAGCTCGTCAAGAGAAGAGTGGAGGGTGTTTTTGGCAAAGAAAAGGAAAAGCAGGAAGCATTGGGCAAATGGTTTGGCTGAGAATCTGTTAATAATTTCTTAAGGAATAACTTTATTAATTTTTTAATGAGTTAGTTTTTAGTGAGATTTAATGAATAATAGAAAATAATTTTTTGTTGCATCTGAATTTTTTGATCAATATAAATTTATGAAGTGTTTAAAATTATTAATTTTTAATGAACACGAATTTAGCGAGTTTAATAGATATTTGATGAATAAACAGTTTTTAATGAAAATGATTTTGGATTTGATGAATATAAGTTCATGCACAGCTAATGAAGAAGCATTATGAAGCATCACAATCAAACCATACAAATAAAAACTATTTGGATAAAAATGTTTTCTATTTGTTTTTCAAATATTTTTTCTGCAAAAATTCTGCAATTCTACAAAAATCTTTATTGCCGAAACCTTTAAATACTGCTTGAAAATCTCGTCAATAATATGAATTATGAACAAATGCTGGACAGGGGAAGAAAAAATATTCCTGAATCGCTGCTTAATACTCAAAGGTTTGAAATTCCAAAAGTATTGGGACACATACAGGGCAACAGGACCATAATGAGCAACTTTCACGCGATTGCAACCACGCTTAGGAGAGCACCAGAGCATCTTCTAAAGTTTGTATTAAGAGAGCTTGCAACACCTGGAGAAATAAAAAAGTCAGCAGTCATAATCGGAAGAAAGGTTTCTGCTTCCATGATAAACCAGAAGATAGAGCAGTATGCGCAAACTTTTGTAATATGCAGAGAATGCAAAAGGCCTGATACAATGCTGATAAAAGACGGTGAAATCACTTTTCTGAAATGCCAGGCCTGCGGCGCAAAATACCCTGTTGAAACCTTAAAATAAACCTTTAAACATAAGATAAAAATGATTGTAAAGATTCATAACACAGAAAGGGGACTTCTTATAGCAATTGCAGATGACGAGCTTATTGGAAAGAAGTTTGAAAAAGGAAAACTGCAACTGGACTTGACTTCTGATTTCTACAAGGGAAAGCATATGAAAGAAAAAGAAATTCTCGAGCTCATTGAAAAAGCATACATTCTTAACATTGTCGGGGAAAATTCAGTGAAATTTGCAATCAAAAACAAACTGATAAAAGAAGAAAACATTCTAAAAGTGGCAAAAGTGCCGCATGCTCAGTGTCTTTTTCTAAAGCAGAATGCAGACGATGAATGAACACAATAATGATTTTTTTATAAAACTTTTTCTCATTATATTTATTCCAAGTCAGATATTTTTCCGCATATAAAATATTTTATAAACACTAATTTTAGAGATGTTCTAAGAAACAACATTTTCAATTGCGAAATTGTTTATTAAACCACGAATTTTTTCAAAAAAATTTTTCAACAAGATTTTTAATGTTGATTTAATTCTGCAAATACTTTTTTAAGAAATAACGAAGTAATTAGAATAAACTAAATAATTTGCATAATAAAATAATGTTTTTATCAAAAATTGCCAGAATACAAAAAAATCTTTGATTTTTTGTACATAAAATGCTTTGCATTTTATTGTACCTTTGTCTTTTAAGCAAAGGATGAATGACACATTCTGTCAATTTTTGGAAAATACTCCGAGCTTTAGCCCAGAGATATTTATTAGAAAATTTTTAATTAAGAATTTTTCATCAAATTAGTTTATTTATTTTTATAACTTATTAAACATTCACCTTCATGAAATCATATGCGCAGAGCGTATTTGGAAAATACACAACAGCCTCTTCCTTTATCTCATCAACTGTCTTGTAGCGCTGGCTGAAATGCGTCAGCACAAGTTTCTTTGCATTTGCCCTGTTAGCAATCATTGCAGCATCCTTGGCAGTCATGTGAGTATATTCTTCTGCTTTTTCATCAAGCTTGCTCTCAAAAGTAGCTTCTGAAATCAGCAAATCAGCATCCTTAGCTATTTTCAGGCAGTTGTCACACTTATTTGTATCAGAGATGTAAGCAATCACTCTTCCCTTTTGTACATAAGTCACTTGCTGCGGAATTATCTTCTTTCCATTCCAAACTACGCTTTTGCCCTGCTGGAGCTCTCCAATCAATGGACCTTCTGAAAGCCCAAGCTTTTTCGCTTTCTGCATATCAACCTTTCTTCTGTCCTTCTCAACAAACCTGAACCCCATACAGGGAACTTTATGTTCAAGAGCATAAGCCTCAAAATAATATTCATCATTTTCAAAGAATTTTTTCTTTTTTATTTCAATAACTTTCATGTTTATTGTATTGAGAAAATAAAATGCTTTGAAAAGATACTTGATATTTTTCACAGTGCCTTTTGGTCCATAGATTTCAAGAGCTTTGTCATACTTGTTTGAAGCAAGAGTCTGCAGCAAGCCCGGAAGCCCCAAAACATGGTCTCCGTGCCAATGGCTTATGAGAATCTTGGTTACCCTGTTGGGATTTATTCCAGCTATCTTAAACTGCCTCTGCGTGCCCTCTCCGCAGTCAAATAGAATTCCATCTATGCCATAGCTTATGAATATTGATGAATGATTCCTTTCCTTTGTAGGAACCATGCTTGAGGTTCCCAAAAATACCACTTCAATCATAAACTATTGGAGAAAAAAAGGTGTATAAATATCTTTGTTTTTCAAGAGCTGGAAAACACCTATTAATAAAAAACGCATATTAAAATTTAATATCATAATGATAGAAACCCAATAATAAGTATAATGTATATAATAAGAACTCAGAAACCCATCTGCACGGCAACACTATGCCATAATTCACATGAGCAGAACCCTTGATATCTCTTCCTTGACTTTCTTCACATCCACATCCTTGACAGTGACTCTGCCTGCGTGCTCAGCATAGGAAATTGACTTTCTTGCAATCTGCTTTGATATATCGCTTATAAAGTCAGACATTGCAGTTTTGGCAGAATCAGAAACCCTTATCTTTGGGTCAACCTCCTTGACTATTTTTTCCATAATCGCCAAAGGAATAGTTGCTCTTGACATATCACCACCTCAAGCATAAAAAACCAAATGTTTTTATTTAAATCTTTCTAATTTAGAGCATTATGATTTATGTGATGCTTGTAGAGCCAGAGAACGAAGAGAATGTAGGTGCAGTAGCGAGAGTTATGAAAAACTTCGGATTCAAGAATCTGGTAATCATAAATCCAAAGTGCAATCCTCTCAGCGAAAAAGCCAGGAAAGTGAGCAAGCACGCATTTGATATTCTAAAAAAAGCAAAGGTAACTGATTTTTCTATCATGAAAACATTTGATTACACAATTGGAACAACGTCAAGATTAGGCAACGAATATAATTTCCAGAGAATCCCTCTAACTCCTGAAAATCTTGCTGATAAGCTAAGCGAAATAAGAAACAGCAGAATAGCCCTGTTGTTCGGAAGGGAAGGCACTGGCTTAAGAAATGAGGAGATAAAGAAATGCGATTTTATTGTGACAATACCAGCTTCAGAATCTTTTCCCACAATGAACCTATCGCATGCAGTTGCAATAATGCTTTATGAAATCCAGAAAAAGAATGCATCATCAAAATTGTCAAAAAGATTTGCTCCTGCGAGCAGTGTCGAAAAAGCAATAGTTTTTAAAAAGCTCAACAAACTTCTTGAAAAACTAGATTTCACAACAGCTAAGAAGAAGGAAACCCAAAAAATTGTATGGAAGAAACTGGTGGGAAAATCCTTTCTTAGCAGGAGAGAAGCATTTGCCCTGTTCGGCTTTTTCAAGAAGATAGAAGATAAGATAAAAAATAAAAAGCCGAGATAGTAAATAAATAATGTTCCTAAGCCAAAAAGCCAACATAAATAATGACATACAACTACCTGAAGACATAAAAACAGCAATAGCAAAATCATCTAGAACATGATAGCAAAAGTGTCTAGAAAATAATCATTACAAATAAATTATTAAACAGCAAAATAACTCACATAATTTTCAACACATAATAATTATTTGGGCCTGTAGTTCAATGGTAGAACGCTGCCTTCGCGAGGCAGTGGCTCCGGGTTCGACTCAACCCTTTTCCCAAGAGAAAAGCGTTGATGGAATTGCGTTTTGCTTCTTTTCGAGCGCAAAACGCTGATTTTGCTTTGCAAAATCAATAAGAGATTTTAGCTTCCCTTTAGGCACAAACCTTAGGATTTTTGCATTTGGCAAAAATCAGACGCTAATGAAAAAGTGTTGCGAAAGTCCCGGCAGGTCCACTTTTTTTATTTGGATTTAATTTAGATTATCTCAAATTTATTTCTGGCAAGAATTTATTCTTGACATTCTTTATTCTTAATCATCTTGAATTCTCTACAGAATAGCTTTCCACCCACTCAACTATGTTGACAGAATGGTCAGAAACCCTTTCAAGATTGTTGAGCAAATCTGTGAATATGGTTGCTGCCAATGGATTGCACAAGCCTTTTTTCAATCTTATGATATGTCCTTCCTGAGCAGATTTCACAAGCTCATCAACTTTTTCTTCTCGTTCAATTATTTCTGCTGCAATTTCCTCATCATATTTCTTAATCAGGGCAAGGCCGTCTGAAAAGTTATTCTCCACAAGTTTGTAAATTCTGTCAAGGTCTTTTATTGCAAATTCTGAAAAATTTATTTTTTCATCAATGGTGTAAAGCCCCAAATTCTTGATGTTATCAGCATGGTCAGCAACCCTTTCTATATCATTAACAAGCCCCATAAGCGCAGTCAATTTCCTTGCATCTTTTTTAGTTAGTGCTATTCTTGACAGAGAACTTAGGAAAGTAGTGATTTCCTTTTGCAGATTGTCAACAACAAGTTCTGTGTTCTCAACAAATGAAACTTCAGATTTCTTTTTGAAGCGGGTTATATCTTTAGCAGCCTTAAGCATAGCCAAGGAAAGTTCAGCTTCTCTGATTACTTCCTTTGATGCAAGCTCTATTCCGAACGGGTCTTCTGCGAATTTTTTGTTTATGAATCTGGGATTGAATCTGACAATGCGCTCCTTTCCGGGCAGGATTTTTTTTATTAGGAGATAGAACCACTTTATGAATATCAAGAAGATTATAACATTAATTACATTAAACATCGTGTGAGCAAGCGCAATTTCCTTTCCAAGATTAGGTGTTATTGATGCTATAAGATGCGTGAAACTTCCTAAGAAAGGTAAGAATAAGCATACACCTATTACATTGAAGAAAAAATGAGCTAACGCGCTTCTTCTTGCATTAAGGGAAGTGCCTGCAGAAGCTATGAGCGCAGTTACAGTGGTGCCTATGTTTGCTCCAAGCACCAAGGGAATTGCTGCATTCAAACTTATAACTCCTGCCATTCCAAGCACAACAACAATGCTGCTAGTAACGCCGCTGGATTGTATTATTCCTGTAAAAATCGCTGCTGCCAGAATTCCAAGAATCGGATTTTCAAACACAGTCAGCATATGTATGAAACTTGGATCTTTTGTAAGCGGCTCCACTCCATATTTTATGAGGCTCAAGCCATAAAATATAACGCCAAAATAGAACACTATTTCTCCAAAATCCTTCTTCTTTCCTTTTGTGAAGAACCATACAAAAAAACCAATCACCAGCAAATGAGGTGCATATTTTATTATGTTGAATGCAACTAGTTGTGCTGTTATTGTTGTGCCGATATTTGCCCCAAATATTATTCCAAGTGCATTGAAAAATGTGATTATTCCAGCATTTACAAATGCAATAGTGAGCACAGTTGTTGCACTGCTGCTGTGAACCAGTATTGTAACAAGAATTCCAATTACAACTCCTTTCCATGGCTTAGAAACTGACTTTTCAATGAGCATTCTAAGCCTGCCGCTGAGCCCTTTCTGGACACTTGCGCTCAGCCTTACTATTCCAAAAATAAAGAAAACAAAACCCACAATAAGATTTGTTATCATTAAAGTGTCTATCTGTATTTTGACCACCTAATTTTACTTCTTTTATAGATATTTATTTTTTGTAAGTATTTTTTTTAAATAAATCTTGAATATAAACCGCATTTGATGTGCATTTGACACGCTCATATTTTGAAATGCCTATAGTTTAATGCGCTTAATAACATCATTTATCTTTTTTATGAGTTTTTCATCAGCATCAGGACTTGCATTCTTTCCCAATCTGTAATATGTCCTTTCCACAACCTTTCCCCAACTATAATTGCCAGATATGCTTTCTGACTTGCTCACTGAAAATTCCTCTAGCTCAATTCCCTTGTCCAAATTGTAGTAGATTGCGCGCATTGTTGCAGAAGGAAATAGGATTCTGTAAATTTTGTAGATTTCATAGCCATATGCTTCCCTAATTACAAAAAGAATGTTGATGATATTCTGCCTTATAATTGATTTTACAGGTCGCCCTTTTTTGATGAAATCAACATTACTCTTTTTTCTGAAATCAAAAACCCCCATGAGACAAGAGAAACAGCATCAATTTATATAATTTTTGTTAATATTGAAAATAAGTAACTGCTTTACACACAAAGTTTTTTAATCACAAAATGAACTATTAAGCATTTGAACAGATAATACAAAAACAATTTAATGAAAATTTTAAACAATGAGAATTTTCAATAACGTGAATTTTAAAAAGCCAAAAAAAACAAGCACTCTCAATAAGCAATCCAAAATTAAAAACAAATAATTCAAAACAAATAAGTCAAATAAAAGCATTAAAGGAAATCAAAATGGCAAAATATGTTTTTTTTATTTCGGGTGAGAATATCAAATTGGCACACGCAGAAATAAAGGCGCTTCTGCCATTATTCTTTAAGAAATACAGTGAGAAAACATCATGCAGTAGGCTCATTGCTGTGGATTGTGATGAAAAAATAAAAAATGAGGACTTGAGAATGCTTTGCTCAAGACTGGCATTTACCAGAGAAATAGGCGAACTTCTCTTTGATTGCAAAATTTCAGAATTAAAAAATCAAATTCTTTCTTATGACTGGAAATCTATATATAAAAAGGATTATTGCTTGAGGATTGTCAGAATAAATGATATAAAAAATAATGATGTGAAAGCAAAAAAGAAAGCAGTAAAAAATAATATTGCGATGGCAAAAAGCAAAGAAGAGAAGTCTCAGAAGAATTCTCAAAATTCATTTTCAGAAGCAGGGCTTGCAGACCTTGTATGGAAGAAGCTGGAAGAACAGGGAATAAAGCCAAAGACAAATCTAAAGAATGCAGAAACAAAGGTAAAAATCTTCTTTTGCAGCAATTGTGCACTTGTTGCATTAAGCATTGCAGTTCAGGAAGAGGATTTTGAAAGCAGGAAGCCGGAGCTAAGGCCTGGCTTTGCTCCAGTCAGCATTAATCCAAAGCTTGCACGCTGCTTCGTAAATATGCTTGGAATAAAGCCAAGCGAAGAGGTTTTAGACCCTTTCTGCGGCACAGGAGGGCTGCTAATAGAAGCAGGACTTATTGGATGCAGAATAATTGGCCAGGATATTGATGAAGAAATGCTTGAGAAATGCAGAAAGAATCTTGAATATTTCAAAATAAAGGATTTTTTGCTGAAAAAAGAAGATGCCACAAAAATAAAGAAATCATTTGACTATATTGTTTCAGACCTTCCCTATGGGAGAAGTTCAAGGCTCTCAGAAGATGCAGACTTGTTGTATAAAAAATTCTTTTCAAACATTCACAAAATCTTGAAAAAGAGAGCAGTGATTGCATTTGCAAATAGCAAAAAATCAGAGGAGATAATGAGAAATAGTATTTCAAAAAAGCTTAAAATAACTGCGTGCTTTGACCATTACCTCCATAAGAGTTTAACCAAGAGAATCTTTATCATAGAAAAAAATTTTTGAGAGAAAAAATTTGTAATAAAATAATGGAAATTTTGTTATAGAAAAACATAAAATCAGCAAATATAAAACAAATAGGTATTAAATCAATGAAGCAATATAAAGTCAGTAAAACAAGCACCAGATTATTATTTTTTAAAGCAGTGTTCAATTGATTTGTTTTTCTGCAAGCCGTATACTGATTTTCTCTAATTCTGCAAGGCAGGATAAGAAAAAGCAATAATTAAAAGCAATAAGATTTAATAGCTTATTGAATTAAATATAATACAATAAAATAATAAAAAACACATGAACGAAACGTTGGATGAAATAATGGATGATGAATTGAAGAAAAGGTTTTTGAGGGAGAAGGAATTTCTGGCAAAACAATGGAGCTCTTTTATTGACAAGAGAGTCATAGATGCCTTTATAAAGGTTAAAAGGGAGAATTTTGTTTTAAAGGAATTCCTGCAATACAGCTATGAAGATGCTCCGCTTCCAATTTTAGACGAGCAGACAATATCGCAGCCGACAACTGTCATGATGATGACTCATGCTCTGGAAGTAAAAGAAGGGCAGAAGGTTCTTGAAGTTGGAGCTGGCTCTGGCTATCAGGCAGCAATTCTGGCAGAACTGGTTGGAGAAAAGGGAAAAGTCATCACAACAGAGATAATAGCTGAAGTTTGCGAATTTGCAAGAGAAAACATTAGAAACGCGGGAATAAAAAACACAGAAGTAATTTGCTACGATGGCAGCACAGGCTATGAAAAAGAAGCGCCTTATGACAGGATAATTGTCACAGCAGCATGCCCAAGAATTCCTCAGCCACTGATTATGCAATTGAAATTAGAAGGCATAATAGTTGCGCCAGTTGCAACTATGTTCGGCCAGGAAATGCTTAAAGTGAGAAAGCACGAAGCTTCGCTAGAAACAAAGAGCTTGGGATATTTTGCTTTTGTGCCATTGACAGGAAAATATGGTTTTAACAGATGAAAATACCAGGGAAAATGCCGGAAAACAGTTTTTTTTCAAAAGAAGACATATCCACAATAGATGAAATAGTTTCATTTCTAAAAAAGGGATTTTCAAAAGAAAAACTCATGAAAACCATTTCTAAAAAGAATTTATCTAAAGAAGGATTTGAGGAACTTGTTGAAATAGCGAAGGGGAGGATAAAGGCAAAGGAAAAATTCTCAAAGCCCGAAAAATGGTTTCTCAATTCTGAAGACTTAAGGTTTGCAACTCCTGAAATCGTCGCAGGATACAGGGCTGAAAGGCTGAAGTGCAGCGTGATTGCAGACATTTGCTGCGGCATAGGAAGCCAGAGCATTGCATTTGCAAGGAATTGCAGAAAAGTATATGCTATTGACAATGATGAAAGAAAGATAAGATATGCAAAGATGAATGCAGAATCTTTTGGAATCAAAAACATAACCTTCATTTGTGCAGATATTTTTGATGAAACAACAATTTCAAAAATAAAGGATGCTGATATAATATTCTGCGACCCTGAAAGGGCTGCTGAGGAAGAAGAGCGCAGCATCGAGAGAATACCATTTGTCAAATGGCTTTTGGAAAAATATTCTATCATAACAAAGAATATGGCTTTTGAGATTCCCCCTCAACTAGGACCTGAAAAGATAGATTTTAACTGCGAAAAGGAATACCTATCGTTGAATAACAAGCTCAACAGGCTGACACTATATTTTGGAGACTTAAAGCAGTGCGACAGAAGCGCGCTTCTGCTGCCGGGCAAAGAAAGATTGTGCAGCAACGAAAAATTAGCAAATAAATCATTAGTTGATGAATCAGCTGATGAAGAAAAAAACTTGGAATCAAACAATAAAACCATAAGCGAAATAAGCAATAAACTAAAAAAATTCGAAGCATTAGATTATCTTTATGAGGTAAATCCTGCGGTTGTAAAGGCGGGGCTTGTTGAGCAACTCTTAAATCAAAATGGAATTTCAGACAAGCTAATGCTTTATTCAAAAAACAGCATTAAGAAGATTCTCCTTTTAACGTCGAAACAAAATATTGAAAACAATTTCTTGAAAAAATATTTGGTTGTTGGAAAAAGCAAACCTGACATCAAGAGCATTAGCGATGCATTGAAAAGAGTGAATGCAAAATCAGTTGTGCTAAGAGCAGCAATAAATCCAAGTGAATACTGGCGCATCAGAAACGAGATTGAGAAAGAGCTTTCTGGAGATGAGAAAATTCACTTATTTGTTTTTGACGAAGAAGCTGTTCTCTGCAAATGATATGCTAAAATTAGAGAAAAACAAATCAGCAAGACAATCAGCAAGAAACAGGGCATTGATTAATACTTAAAATTAATATAATTAAAATTAATCAATCACAACTAAAATCTTATCTCAAAATCCTCAAACACCTCAGATGCTTCTTCCTCTGCTTCCTCAACCTTCTCAACCCTTGAAAGTATCGGGCCTCTTTTGCACTCTCTAACAAAATCATGCAACTTGCTATCCGGGCCCTGGGCAACCACTTCTACAAAATTCTTGTCATTCCTCACAAATCCCTTTATCCCCATTATTTTTGCCTTCTGCCTTATGAAAAACCTGAATCCTACATCATGTACCTGCCCATAAATCTTTAAATGAATCTGCTTCATGCTGCACAGTAAAAATAATTAGCTTTAAATATTTGCTGTTTAACAAGTCAAATATCAAAGCATCTTTGAATAACTGATAAAAGCATTAAAATTAAATAAATCAATAAAAATAATAAAGAATAAATTTAATTAAATAGATTGAATTAAAAAATAAAATAATTAAAATCAATTACGCGGATTAAATTAAAATTAATTAGATGAAATTAGATAATTAAAGAAAAAATTTTAAACAATATTAAATAATTAAAAATAGTTATTATCAAAATTAAAACAATTAAAATCAAAAGAATTATTGTCAACAAAAAATTATTTCACAAGAATTATTAAATCATACAGATTATTAACCTCCCTTAGAATAAGTATTAAAAATCAAATTTATAAAAATATTATAGAACAAATTTTAAAAATAATTATTGAGATTTTCATATAAAATGGTAAAGAAGAAAAAAGAAAAACAATCATCGAAGAGAAATACAGCGCTTCTTGCTATTATAATTGCTTTTATAACAGTTTCAAGCATTTTGGGCTACACAATGAGAGATGAAAGCAATGTAGTCAGGTATAATAACATACAGTTTACACAGTCTGATAACTTCTGGACTGCAAATGTTTTCGGAAATAAGCTCTACTTCTACAATTCCCCTGAAAATTTTGGCAGCATAAATATTTCAGATGATGCAATTAATGCAATTATAAATTCAAGGATGTTTTATATGGTTTTTGACCCAGATGAGGAGGATGCCTACCTTAGTGCAATAGATGCAGTCAGCTCAGACTTTTACAATTCATTTTCATCAATTCCAATTTTTGTGCAGCGCGCAACCACTTCTGAGAACAAGGCATATGCACTGCCAATTGCGGACTGCAAGAATGCAACAGCATACGTGCCTGTGATAGACTTCAAAAGCTCAAATCAGACAAGAGTATATTTGCAGGGCAGCTGCATAATTGCAGACTCTGAAAATGCCTTGGATATTTTAAGAATCAGGGACAAGCTGCTCTTCGTAGTTTTTTATGAAATCGGAAAGCAAAGGTAAGCAGAGGAAGGAAAGGAGATGCCTGAAGAGAAAATCAGCAACAAACTAAATAATAAAAAACATTCACTCAAATCCAATACCCATAAACCATTTTAGCTCCATTTTCAAGTATAAAATGAGAAATGAAAGAAAAGAAATAATTAATAGCTAAGGAAAAAATAATTAATCAAAAACCAACCAAAAAAACATTTTGCAGTCATTTCAA
>Ga0172365_10000060_pt1 | contig 57073 bp, 50 predicted proteins | sample LakKivSesite48cm_FD_114535 | JGI IMG/M metagenome (GOLD analysis project Ga0172365, IMG submission 114535) | Sediment microbial communities from Lake Kivu, Rwanda - Sediment site 48cm | ecosystem: Environmental > Aquatic > Freshwater > Lake > Sediment | place: Rwanda: Western Province, Lake...
CCGGCGTAGTAGGAGATCGACAGGGCCTCGTTGAAGCCCCGCCGCGCCGCCGCGGCCGCCCGCACGTTGGCCTGGATGGCCATGCGCATGCCGAGCTGGCCGACGAGCAGGGAGAACGACGCGCCCATGATGAAGGCGATCGTCCGGCCGATGGCGACGATGATCAGGGCGTTCTTCTCGCCGAACTCGGCGATGGCCTCGCGGCTGGCCGGCACGACGTAGACGCTCAGGAAGAGGGCCACGGTCAGGCCGCCGATGATGGGCAGGATCTTGCGGAGCTGCGTCTTCAGGTAGCTGTCGGCCCCGACGCGGATGGCGTTCCAGACCTCCTGCATCTTGTCCGTGCCCTTGTCCTTCTTGAGCACGACCTTGCGCAGCATCCAGGCGTAGAAGAGGCTGACGAAGGCCGTCAGCATGACGCCGCAGATGGCGATCTGCTCGAACGAGTTCAGCCCGTGACGGGCGAGACCCAGGATGTTCATATCGACTCCTCAGAATGCGGATTATTGGTGCCCGGGAAAGCGTTAATTTTACACAAGTCCGGGCAAAAAGCAACCCCGGGATTGTGCTATAATATCGCTTCTGTCCCCAGGGACGGACCGGATCCATGAGCGAATACCGTTTCGAGTTCAAGCCCTACGCCGAGATGACCGCCGCCGACTACGCTGAGGTCGGGTTCCGCTCGGGCCTCGAGATTCACCAACAGCTCCTGACCGAGAAGAAGCTCTTCTGCCGCTGCCCGGCCGGCCGCTACAGCGACCATTACGACGCCGAGATCCTCCGCCACATGCGGCCGACCCTCTCCGAGCTCGGCGAGTACGACGGCACGGCCCTGATGGAGTTCAAGACCAAGAAGGAAATCATCTACCGGATCAACCGGGAGACCGTCTGCACCTACGAGATGGACGACACGCCGCCGTTCATGATGGACGAGACGGCCCTCGACTTCGCCCTCGGCATCGCCATGCTCTACAGCCTCAATCTCGTCGACGAGCTCCATATCGCCCGCAAGCAGTACCTCGACGGCAGCATCCCGACCGGCTTCCAGCGGACGACGATCGTCGGCGTCACTGGTTGGGTCCCCTACAAGGACCGCCGCGTCTCGATCGTCCAGCTCGGCCTCGAGGAGGACGCCTGCCGCGAGGTCAGCGACATCGGCCACCGCCGCGTCTACCTGACCGACCGCCTGGGCATGCCCCTCATCGAGACCGTGACCGGACCCGACATGCGCACGCCCGTCGAGGTGGCCGAGGTGGCCCAGGTCCTGCGCCGCCTCGTCCGCAGCACGGGCCATGTCCGGACGGGCATGGGCGCCGCCCGCGAGGACGTCAACGTCAGCGTCCGCGGCGGGACGCGCATCGAGATCAAGGGCGTGCCCCGCATCCCGCGCATCCCGCTCCTGACCTACCACGAAGCCATGCGCCAGTGGAACCTCCTCCGCCTGCGCGAGGAGCTCCACCGCCGCGGCGTCACCCCCGAGACTTTCCGCTCCTCCTCCGAGGACGTCACCAAGATCCTGGTCAAGACGAGCTACGAGCCCATCCGCGACGCCCTGGCCGCCGGCGCCGTCGCCTCCGCGGTCGCTCTCCGCGGCTTCCGCGACCTGCTCAACTGGCAGACGCAGACGAACACGCGGTTCTCGCGCGAGATCTCGGACCGGGTCCGCGTCGTCGCCTGCCTGACGAAGCTGCCGAACATGATCCACTCCGACAGCCTCTCGGAGACGCTGTCGAGCTCCCGCTGGGATTCCGTGCGCAAGGCCGTCCAGGCGTCGTCCGACGACGTCGTGGCCGTCGTCTGGGGCCCGGCCGAGGACGTCAAGACGGCCGTCCAGGAGATCGCCATCCGCGCCCGCGAGGCCGCGACCGGCGTGCCCTCCGAGACGCGGCAGGCCCTGCGGGACGGGACCAACGGCTTCGAGCGCATCCTGCCCGGCCCCGACCGGATGTATCCCGACACCGACCTGCCGCCGAAGCAGGTCACCGAGGAGAGGCTGGCCCGCATCCGCGATGGCCTGCCGGTCCCGGTCTGGACCCGCGAGGCTTGGTACCGCGAGCGCCGGCTCCCGGCCGACGTCGTCGAGCCCCTGGCCGTCTCGCCGTGGGCCGGACTCTTCGAGGGGCTGGTCAAGGACTGGGGCATCGACCCCGTGGCCGCGGCCGTGGCCCTCATCCAGTTCCCCAAGCGCCTGAAGAGGAAAGGCTTGGATCCCGAACGCCTGACCGAAGCCGCGCTCCGCCGCATCTTCGCCCTCTACCGCGACCGCCGGATCTCCCGCGAGGGCGTCTACGCCCTGATGGAGCGGGCCGCCCGCGGCCAGGACCTTCCCGAGATCGCCGAGATCCATCCGGCGACGGACGAGGAGATCTACGCCCAGGTCGTCGAGTCGGCCGGGGCCCTGAAGCGGACGAAGGTCCACGATCCGGCGAAGAAGGCCCACGTCCTCATGGGCCTGGTCATGACCGCCCTCCGGGGCCGAGTCGAGGGCGCCACCGTCCGCGAGCGGGTGGAAGCCGCCGCCGAAGGGACATGCTGATGGCCGGAAACGACGACTACAAAGGATACCGGGGCGAGGCCCTGGAGACGCTCCGCACGTTCGGGGCCATGGTCTGGAGCGACGTCGACATCAAGACCTCGCGCGGGACCTACACCGGCATCATCCTGCCCCGCTCCGAGACGGCCGACGCCCTTCACATCGTCATCAAGCTCCGCTCGGGCTACAACATCGGCCTGGCCGCCAAGTCCGTCGAGCTGATCACCATCAGCGGCCGCAAAGAGGCCCATTACAAGATCCCCGAGAAGGAGTTCCCCTTCGACCCGGCCAAGCCCAGGGTCAAGCTCCTGGGCACGGGCGGGACGATCGCCAGCCGCCTCGACTATCGGACCGGGGCCGTCATCCCGGCCTTCTCCCCGGGCGAGCTCTACGGGTCCGTGCCCGAGCTCGGCGACATCTGCAACCTCGAGACCGAGAAGCTCTTCGGCGTTTTCAGCGAGAACATGGGGCCGGAGCAATACATCGCCACGGCCCAGGCCATCGGCCGCGAGATCGAGAAGGGCGTCCACGGGATCGTCATCGGCCACGGCACGGACACGATGCACCACACCGCGGCCATCCTCTCGTTCATGGTCCAGGACCCGCCGGTGCCGATCGTCATGGTCGGCTCGCAGCGCTCCTCGGACCGGCCGTCCTCCGACGCCGCCCTCAACCTGATGCACAGCGTCAAGACCGCCGCCGAGAGCGACATCGCCGAGGTCATGGTCTGCATGTTCGGGCCGACCTCGGACATGTACGGGCTGCTCCACCGCGGGACGCGGGTGCGCAAGATGCACTCGAGCTACCGCTCGACCTTCCGGACGGTCGGCGACATCCCCATCGCCATGGTCAGCCGGGAGGCCATCATGCCCCTCCGGCAGGACTACAAGCGCCGGCGGACGGACCGGTCGGTCAAGATCAACACGGCCTTCGAGGAGAAGGTCTCCATCGTCTATTACTACCCCAATATGAGGCCGGACATCATCGACTCGCTCATCGACAACGGCTACCGCGGCATTGTCATCGCCGGCACCGGCCTCGGCCACGTCAACAAGCCGCTCTACCCCGCCCTCAAGCGGGCCCGGGACAAGGGCATCGCCGTCTACATGACCGTGCAGACGCTCTGGGGCTACGTCCAGATGTACGTCTACGACACGGGCCGCGACATGATGGAGCTCGGCGTCATCCCGGCCGCGAACATGCTGCCGGAGGTGGCCTACGTCAAATTGGCCTGGGCGCTGGGCCAGACCTCGGACCCGGCCGAGGTGCGCCGGATCATGCTGACGCCGATCGCAGGGGAGATCACGGAGCGCGAGCCGTCCAACGGCTACCTCATCTTCCAGGGCGGGATCCCGGAAGTCGAGGAATTCATCTCGACGATCAAGAAGTAGGAACGGCCCCGCGAGGGCCGCCCTCCCTAAAATTCAAATCGCAGCCCGAACCGCCAGATCCTGGGGTTCAGGATCTCGTTCGCCAGCCGGTTGAAGGCGTTCGGCACGAACTCTTCCGTATCGACGTAATAGACCCCGTAATAGGCGTCGTAGGCCCGGTTGATCGTGGCCTTGTTCAGCGCATTGAAGAGGTCGGCCATGAGGTACATCCGGCCCGCGCCGAGCTTGAAGCTCTTCTCGATCCGGACGCTCAGGTCGCTCATCGCCGGCAGGCGGTCCTTGTCGAGCGACTGGATGAAGACGGTATTGGAGCGGTAGAGCCCGGGCCAGTTCTCGGAGTCGGCGTAGGCCAGGGTGATGTAGTTGGGGATGGCCCAGCCCTCCCGGGCCTGGACCGTCGCCGAGAGGGCGATCCCGGCCGGGAGCTGGTAGAGGGCGCTGAGCTTGGTCAGCCAACGCGAGAACATGTGGATGCCGATCTTGCCGCCGGCCCCGCCGCCCACGTTCGCGTAGGCCTGGCCGTCGAGGGCCCATGCGTTCGTCGGGTCGATATAGGAGTCGCCCCAGTGGACGCGCTGGTCCTGGAGCGTCAGCGAACCGTTCAGGAACCAGCGGTGCGAGAGCCGCTTGGTCACGACGAGATCGAGCCCCGTGTAGGTCCGATAGGAGGAGCTCTTGTCGACCATCCGATAGGGCGTGCTGCCCGGGAACGTGGAGACGGGAAGATACCAGGGCCGGCCGCCGGCGTCGCCGAGGTCGATGGTCGTCTCTTTGTCGTCGCTGTTGGTGTAGGTGATGGTCTTGGGGACGACGCCCGCCTGGGCGTACCAAGGCCCGGTCGTATCATCGATGACCAGGTCCGGCGTCGAGGGATAGATGTCGGCCGGATAGAACGGCTTGGACCAGTCGAAGCGGTCGTAGCGGCGGTAGGTCAGGCCGAGCCAAGCCGAGAGGTCGGGCCTGATCTCCTTCTCGAGGCCGAGGGTGATCTCGCGCGTCCGGGGCGAGGACTTGACGTTCCGGACGTTCGGGTCGATGTCGGAGCGGTAGAACGTCGTCAGGTAGTCGTAATTGATCGCGTCGCGATGGGACCAGTCAAAGCCGGAGAAGTTCCCGGCGAGGTAGGCGTCGCTCTCGAACCCGCCCTCTAGGGCCGCCGTGGCCGCGGTCGTCAGCCCGCCGGCGCTGTCGAAGACGGCGTAGAGCTGGTTGGGGGTCGAGGCATGAAGCGAGGAGTATTGCCAGTAGATCTCGGTCATATCGACCAGGTTGTCGGCGTCCCCGTCCTTCCACCAGAAGTTGAAGTTTCCCGCGAGGCCGAGCGGCTGCTGGACGTTGGCCCCGCTCGCCAGGACGTCGCCGTACTGGGCCAGGGAGAGCTTGATCACCGTCCGGCCGTCGCCCTTGAGGTCCCAGGACAGGCCCAGCCGCGGCGACCAGGTGCTCCACCGGTATCTCGGATCGATGGCGTTGACGTCCAGGGACGGGAAGTAAGTGTAGAGGGGGGTCAGGGCGTCGGTCGTGAACACGTTCGTCCACGTCGTGGCGATCGTCGACAGGCTGCGGGCGGCCTCCGACGGCTTCTGGGAGTCATAGCGGAGCCCCAGCTGGGCCGTGAGCCGGCCCTTGACGATCGTGTCCTGGATGAAGCCCGACGTTTGGCCCAGGAGGTCGATCTGCTTATCCTCCCGGTTCAGGACGAAGCGATGCCAGGCCGCGGGCGGGACGACCAGCCCCTCGCCGAGGTCGATGAGGGGCTCGTTGAAGCTCCGGAAGATCTCGTAGTTCTGGGGGAAGCCGGAGACGCTGGTGGCCTTCTTGTCGGCGAACTCGAGGCCGGCTTTGATCTCGTGGGACAGGCCCCAGAGATCGTCCTTGAACAGGGTGGCCATGATCTGGGCGCTTTTCTTGGCCCGTATTGTCCGGCTGTAGTCCCAGGACCTCCCGAGCGTCGTCGAGAAGGGGACGTAGAGGCCCTCGGCGACGTCGAAGACCGCCGGATAGGCCATGGCCTCGTCGACCATGGGCCTGGTCGTGGAGCCCGTGTTGGTCGAGGTCAGCTTCGCCGAGAGAACGAACGAGTTGCCGAAGATCTGCTCGTCCTGGACCTTGAAGATGGGACTGCCGAGGCGGAAGCGGCCGGTCTCGTGGTCGCCCTCGGGCTTGGCGACGCCGGCGTTGGCGCCGAACCGCTCCTTGGAGCTCACCGTGAGCAGGCTCTCGAACCGGTTGCCCTTGAAGACGTCGGCGTTGAGCTTGAAGCTGTAGTTGTTGAACAGGACCCGGTCCTGGAAGTCGTAGATCGTGTAGGAGAACAGGTCCTGGACGCCATAGGCGCCCCAGAGCCAGAGGTGGTTCTTGACGATCGGGCCGCCGGCGTTGGCGCCGAAGTCCCGGATCTGCTGGATTCTGTTGGTGTTGGGAACGCCCTGCGAGCGGAGCGCCGTCGTGATGTTGCTGGCCTGAAAGGCGTTGTCGGTCATGAAGAAGCGGGCCGAGCCGGCGAGCCTGTTGCCGCCGCGGCGGGTGAGCAGGTTCACGGCGATGCCGCTCGTCTGCCGCGTGACGTCGGCGGCGCCGCCGGTCGTGACCGACAGGGTGTCGAGCGCGCCGAAGTCGTAGGCGACGCTCGAAAGGCCGATCTCAGCCGGATCGGTGACGTCGATGCCGTCGACCGTCCAGGCGTTGTTGCCGCCGTTCGAACTGTCGCCCCGGGCGATGGCCTGGGGCTGTGAGCTCGATTCGCTGCCGCCGACGTTCTCGCGGTCGAGCAGGACGGCGGGAGCGAGGCGCAGGAATTCCCATGGGTCGCGGGCGGTGGGGATGGCCTCGAGCTCGGTCGGACCGAACGACGAAGCGGCCGAGAACCGCGTCCGGTCGACGGCCGGCGCGGGGGATCTCACGGTGACCGTTTCCTCGGGCTTGCCGGTCTCGAGGGCGATCTCCAGGGACACCCGGCCGCCCAGGGCGACCGCGAGGCCGGACCGGTTGTACGTCTTATGATCCGGGTGCTCGGCCTTCAGACTGTAGTCGGAACCGGGGAAAAGCAGCGGAAAGCGGAAGACGCCCGCCGCCCCGGTGACGGACTTCTCGTCGGCGGCCAGAGGCCTCGACAGCGTGACCGTGACCCCCGCGATCGGCTTTCCGTCCTTGCCGACGACCCGGCCCTGGAGCTGGCCGGTGCGGGTCTGGGCCGACAGGGACAGCGCGAAGATCAGAAAAGCCCATACGGGCGCCGCTTTTTTCAAGTGAAGCCTCCTCTGTCGAACCCGGTCCGCACTCATGACAACTGCTCCCTATCTAAAAGAGTTCCCCCAATTATAACAAACCATGGGCCATTCGGGAAACGGGGTCACTTCGTTTTGAGGAAACGCAGGCTCCGCGGCTCCCGCTCCATGTGATAGACGATCAGGGCCTGGAGGGTCCGGCGGAAGGCCGCGATCAGGTCCGCCGGAAAGGGCGGGGCGCAGCCGCCGGGGGGCGGGTTCTTGCGGACCCAGCGGATGAAATCCTGGATCCCCGTGGCCAGCTCGTCCTTGCGGAACGGGGCGCAGCCCGGGCAGAAGACGCCGTCCCTCTTGGGGGCGATCCAGCCCCTGACAAGAGGCTTGCGGCACTTGGCGCAGGCGCCGAGGTCGGGGAGGAGGCCGTTCGTCTGGAGGAACCAGGCCTCGAAGTAGGCCGCGGCGAACTCCCGGTCGCCGCCCTCCTTGAGACAGCGCAGGACCGAGAGCAGCAACCGATAGAGGACGTCCTCGCGGGCCCGGGCCGGGGAGAACTCCTCGACGAGCTCCGCGAAGTAGGTCAGGAGAAAGGCGACCTCGGGCTCGGTCTGGATCTCGAAGAACGACTCGATGAGATCGCAGCCCGAGACGGAGACGAGGTCCCGGCGCTCCTTTTCATAATAGAACACGCGGATGACCGAGAGCGGCTCGAGAGAGCTGCCGAAGCGGTTGCCGAACTTTCGGGCCCCCTTCGCGACGCCCCGGACGATGCCCTTCTCGCGGCAGAAAAGGACGGCGATCTTGTCCTGGTCGGCGACGTTGTACGTCCGCAGGACGATGGCTTCGGCTTGATCGGTGGGCATGGCTGCGGACGGCGGGGCCCCGGCCGGACGTCAGTCCGCCGGCGGACCGGCGGACGGGGCCTCGAGGAAGTCCTTGATGTTCTCGAGCGTGATCTTGACGTCGGTCAGGACCACGCCGGACCGGCCCAGGGGCTTGGCGGGACGGCCGTTCAGCTTGAACGTGAATCCGCCGGCGTTGCCGGTGTGGATGAGGAGCTTCTGGCCGGCGTGCGCCTGGGCCGTGGCCCCGGCCGGAAAGAGGCCGTCGACCTGGATCTGGCCGTCGGCGTAGACCTGCATCCACGTTTCGGCCTCGAAGACGATCTCGATCGTCAGTCCCTGATAGGCCTCCGCGGCGGGAGCCGGCTCAGGCTTGGGCGCGGCGGGCTCGGCGGCAGCCGGCCCGGCCGTCGAGGGGGCCGCGCCCGGCACCTGGGCCGCGGGCCCTTCGGTCTTCTGGGACGGCGGATTTTCGGATGGCGCCGCCGGCCGATGGCGCCAGGGCGACCACAATACGAGGACGACGCCGAGAACACAGAGGCCGGCGAGGCCTCTCAGGGCCAAGCGCAGGACGGCCTTGTGCGTCTCGGAGAAAGGCCGGGGCCGGGCGGCTTCCTCGATGACGAGGGCGGGCTCGGCCTTCACGGCTTCGGCCGCGGGCGGCTCGGCGGGGACCTCGGCTTCGTCGGCCGGGAACGGCGCCTCGGCGGGCGCCGGCTCGGCGTGAGGCAGGGTCGGCGTCGGCGCGGCCGGCCGCGCGAATAACGTCCGTCCGCGTTCCGGCGGAGCGAGCGAGCCCGCGTCCTTGAAGCGGGCCAGGACCGCTTCCGGGTCGAGCCCGACGGCCTTGGCGTAGGAGCGGATGATCCCCCGGACGAAGAAACCCCCGGGCATGAGGTCCAGGCGGTCGTCTTCGAGCGCCTCGAGATAGCGCGGGACGATCTTGGTCGCGGCCGCGATCTCCTCGAGGGAGATGCTGCGCGCCTCGCGCTCCTCCCGCAGCCATTGGCCGAGCGATATCATCGGCCTGATTCTAGGATAAAAGAAAGACGCGGTCAAACCTTCAGGAACTTGGAGACCGAAGTGGCGCTGCCGATCCAGCCGGTGGCCGCCCCGCCGCCGAGCAGGAGGAGCGCCTGGGGCAGGCTGGGGTAGCGGAAGCGGAGGAGCTCCTGCAGGGCGCCCAGGCTCGCCCCGAGGTAGAGGGGAAAGACCTGGATGACGACGAAGAGGAGGGCCAGCGCGAGGAGGCTGCCGAGAAGGCCCAAGGCGATGCCCTCGAGCCAGAAGGGGATGCGGATGAAGAGGTTCGTGCCGCCGACGAACCTCAGGATCTCGATCTCGTTCTTCCGGGCGAAGACGTTGAGCTTGACGACATTGGAGATGATGAAGAACGAGGTCAGGATCAGGATGCCGCCGAGGAAGGCGCCGATCGCCCCGGCCAGCCGGCTGAAGCCCTGCATCTTCTCGACCCAATCCTGGTTGAAGAGGACGTCCGTGACGCCGGGCCGCTTCTTCATGCCCTCGACGAAGGCGACGACCTCTTTGGAGGCCGAGGCCCGGGCCGCCACCCGCAGCTCGAAGGCCGGCGGGAAGGGATTGCCTTTGAGGCCGGCGGCGATGTCGGCGAGCTCCGGGAAGCTCATCCGGAAGCGCTCCCGCGCCTCATCGGGGCTCACAAGCGTGACGCTCTCGACGAAGGCCGGCCGGCTGATCTCCTGGCGGATCGCCTCGACGGTCTCGGGGGGCAGCTTCGGATCGAGGTAGAAAGCGATGTTCATGTTGGTCGCGAGCGTACGGGCCGTGGCCCTCAGGTTGTTGGTGAGCATGAGGAAGATGCCGACGGTGAGGAAGGACAGGCAGATGATCGTCACCGAGAAGAGGTTGCGCGTCCGGAACTGCCACAGGTTGTTGGCCGTGGCGCCCAGGAAGAACTTCAGCTTCTCGATCACGCGTGCGCTTCCTTCCCGACGATCTTGCCCTTCTGGAGGAAGAGGATGTTGTCGCCGAAATGGCGGATGAGCTCGCGGTCGTGGCTGCCGATGATGACCGTCGCGCCCTGCTTGTTGAACTCCTTGAACAGGGTCACGATCTCGAAGGCCAGCTCGGGGTCGAGGTTGCCGGTCGGCTCGTCGGCGAGGATGATCTCCGGGTTGTTGACGACGGCCCGGGCGATGGCCACCCGCTGCTGCTCGCCGTAGGACAGGCGGCCCGGCATCTCCCACATCTTCTGGTGCAGGTTGACCTTCTGGAGGGTGCCGAAGACGCGGCGCCGGATCTCCTTGCGGCCGACGCCGACGACCTGGAGCGGCACGGCCACGTTGTCGAACACGGTCTTGTGGAACATGAGCCGGAAGTCCTGGAAGACGATGCCCATCGTCCGCCGCAGCGTGTAGATCCGGCTGTCGCGGATCTTGAGGATGTTGACGCCGTTGACGAGGATCTGGCCCTCGGTCGGCAGGATCTCGCGGAAGATCGTCTTGAGGAGGGTCGTCTTGCCCGAGCCGCTCGGCCCGGTGATAAAATAGAAATCGCCGTCGTTGATCTGGAGGGTGACGTCGGAGAGCGCCCAGTAGGGCTTCTGATACTGCTTCCAGATGTGATGGAGCTCGATCATGGTCGCGGCGTCCCCGCCCGCCGGCCGCGGGGCTCTATTTCTTGACGAACAGGAACATGAGCCAGCCGAACGCGATGGCCCCGGCCGTCATGACGGCGAACAGGAGCAGGCCGTAGCGGACGCGGCCCTTGAGGTCCGTGCGCCGGATGAGGGACAGGACGAGGGCCACGAAGAAGGCGTAGATGATCATCGACAGGAGGTGGCTCTCGAGGATCATGACTTCTTCCCCGCTCCGATGTCATACGCGTCGAGGGCGACGAGGAAGTTGAGGAGCCCCGCCCCGGCGATGTAAGCCGTCCCGAACTCGAACGTCTGCCGGGCCAGGTCCCCGCCGCCCCAATGGAAGTAGCGCGCGAGGCCGTAGAAGAGGCCGTTGCCGAGGTCGGCGAAGAAGGCCAGGATGGTCAGCGGGTTGTCGGTCTGGAAGGGATAGACCCGCCCGCCCATGACCAGGCCGAGGCCGGTCATGGCGAAGATCGAGACGAAGAAGAGGATGGCGCGCGTGTACTTCTTCTGGATGGCGTGGCCGAGCCCGGGCACGGCCCAACCGGCGATCATGGCCAGAATGCCCTTGATTTTCATAAGAGGGCATCTTAGTCGAATCGCACCGGCAAATCAATAGGGCATCTCTGATAGAATACCCCCATGCCCGAGCTGCCCGAAGTCGAAACGGTCGCCCGCTCGCTCATGCCCCGGATCATCGGCCGTGAGATCGCCGGCGTCCGCCTGCTAGACCGCAAGCTCCTCCGCCGGACCCGCGGCTGCCGGCTCGCGGACCTCGAGGGCCGGAGGATCGAGAGCATCCGGCGCCGCGGCAAGATGATCATTATCGAATGCGGCGGCGGGATCGGCCTCGTCTTCCATCTCAAGATGACGGGCCAGATGCTCGTCGTCAGGCCGGACGAGCCGGTCGACAAGCACGTCCGCCTCATCGTCCGGTTCCGCGACGGACGGAACGAGCTGAGGTTCCGCGATATCCGCCGCTTCGGCTTCATGCTCTGTCTCGCCGGGGGCGAGGCCGGATCGTCGCCGGAGATCGCCGCCCTCGGCCCGGAGCCTTTCGACGTGACCTCCGAGGCTTTCGCCGGTCTCCTCGCGGTCCGGTCGGGAAAGATCAAGAGCCTTCTTCTTAACCAGACGATCATCGCTGGGATCGGCAACATCTACGCCGACGAGATCCTCTTTGACGCCCGCGTCCATCCGGAAACGCCGGCCTCTTCTTTGAGGCGGGCGGACCTGGACCGTCTGCGAGCCTCGATGCTCCGTGTACTAGGCAAGGCCGTCGAAGCGGGCGGCTCGACGCTTCGCGACTATGTCGATGCCGACGGCCGGGCCGGCGAGTTCCAATTCGACCACAAAGTCTATGACCGCGAGGGGGAGCCTTGTGCCGGCTGTTCGGGCCGGGTGAAGCGCATCGTCGTCGCGGGACGGGGGACGTATTTCTGCCCCCGATGCCAACGAAAAAGCGGCCGTCGGCGCATCCCAACGGATTGAAACGCCGCGGGCCTTCGGCTATAGTAAGGGGGCTTCCGCTGGGTGCCCCTGTAGCTCAGTATGGATAGAGCAGCAGATTCCTAATCTGTTTGTCGCCTGTTCGAGTCAGGCCAGGGGCACTTTTTCCCCTATCTCAGCCAGGCGTCCCAGAGCACTTTCTGCGCGGGCGTTGGATTGGCGAGCGGCGTGATCTTCCAGGCCGGCTCGGACTTGGTCCCGAGCACGACCTCGGTCTCTTTGACCGCGCCGCGCCGCGCGTAAAGCACCCTGAGCTTGTCGCCGTGCTTGTGATCGGCCAGCGTGCCCTTGAGCGCCCTCGGGCTCGTCCGCTCCCCGTCGATGGCCAGGATCTCGTCCTGAACGGATAATCCAGCCGCTGCCGCCGGCGAATCGAGCTCGACCGTCGCGACGACGGCGCTCCCGTTCTGGTCCTGCGTCGAAGCGCCGAACCAGGGGCCCTTCGCCGGGCGCGGCTCGACGTCGATCGTCAGTCCCGCGTACCCCAGATACTTTGCATAATCCCATCTCTCCGTGGTCGCCGCATACACATCGAAGATCTCGCTTAAAGGCGCGCCCGCCGCCCGCTCGCAGACCTCGCGGAACTCCCGGTCAGTGAAACCGCGCTTTTGCCCCTTGGCGAACGTCCGATAGAGCGTGCGCATGACGTCGTCGAGGGAGGCCCGCCCCTGCGACGCCTCGCGGATCTTGAGGTCGAGGAGGAGGCACAACCCGCAGCCGATGTCGTAGTAGGAGATCGTCGTGTTTGTGGCATGCTCGTTGCGGCCGAAATAGCCCGACCAGGTGTCGAGGCTCGACAATGCGGCGGATTGGTGGCGCCGCCCCGGGGCGTTCTCGTAGGTGGCGATGGTCGAGCCCAACCGTTCGAGGATCCGGTCGCGGCTCATCAGCCCGGCCCGGTTGAGAAGCCTGTATTCGTAATAGACGGTCCCTCCCTCGGAGAACCAGAGCAGATCCGTGTAGTTCTCGCGGTCGTAATCGAAGGGGCCGAGGGCGATGGGCCGGATGGACTTGACGTTGAAGAGGTGGAAATACTCGTGCGCGATGAAGCTTAGCCAGCGCTCGTAGCCCTGCGGGTCGTCGAGCGAGCCCGGGGCGAGGGTGACGGCCGTCGAGTTCAGGTGCTCGAGCCCGCCGCCGCCCGGACCGATGATCAGGAAGGTGTAGTGGCGGTAGGGGAGCTCGCCCATCAGACCCGCCGCGGCTTCGATGATCTTCGCCAGGTCGCCCGTGAACCTGGCCCGGTCGAACGTGCCGAGGTCGTAGGCGGCCACGGTGTGGGGCTTTCCGGCCGCCTCGAACCTCAAAACCTCCAGGTTGCCGACGAGGATCGGACAATCGTAGAGAGTATCGAAGTCCGGCGCGGTGAAAGTGTTGGCGCGGCCGGGCACGGGATCGAGGCCGGTCGCGACCTCTTTCCAGCCGGCCGAGGGCACGACGGTGACGTTCATGGGGTCTTTCAGGTGCCCGGCGACGTTCACGAAAAGGCCGGCCGGGGTGATGAAGCCGCCGTCATCGCCGAGGTAGCTGTCGGCCACGAACCGGGTGAAGGCATAGACGTCGTAGCTCGCGACGAACGACGCGGCCTTCCCGGTCCGCACCCGCCAGGTGTTCTTAGCCGTCTTCTCGAAAGGAAGGGCTTTCCCCGTCCCGTCCTCGACATGGAAGTCCTTGACGGCCTTGGCGTAGTCCATGATCTGGTAATAGCCGGGCGTCCAGACCGGCATCTTGAGGTCCTGGGTCTCGCCCTTGAGACCCTCGGCCCGGAAGACGACGTGATAGTAATGGGAGGCCGGGCGGTCCATGGAAACCGTGAAGGACAGCGACGGCGCCGTCGGGGCCGGCCGGGCCGCCGCCGGGGCGGCGGCGATCGCCAGACCGAGAATGAGCGAGGCCAGAATGAGGCTCAGTGACGCCGGCTTTTTCCGCGGTGAGGTGTTCATGGAGGTCCCTCCGGGCAATAGACTACGACGCCGGCGAAAGACCGAGGCCGCCTACTTTCTCTTGGCGCCCGTGATCGGGGCTTCGCCGTATTCGAGCGACAGCATACCGGTGAGCTTGTCGTCGGCGACGATCGCCGAGAAGTCGATGACCATGCCGTTGCCGACGGTCACCGAGAACTTGACGGTGTTGTTCTCGAAGGTCAAGTTGGCCATCTCGGCCGATCCCGAGGCGCCGGAGTATTTGCCGACGAGCTTCCCGTCCTTGATCGCGAACTCCCAGGTGAACTCGCGGGAACCGTCCTCCATTTTGACGTCCCAGGTGCCGACGAGGACGTCGGGCTTCTGGGCCGGGGCCTGGCTCTGGGCGGCGGCGCCGGCGGCCAGGGCCGCAATGGATGCGGCGGTCAGGATCGCGATCGTCAGGCGTTGGTTTCTGGCGGACATAAGCTCCTCCTCGTCGGGGTTGACAGAAGGAGATTATACACGAGGTCTGGCGATAAAGCCCGAATTCGGCTACTCTAGGGGGGAGCTGTGGCCCCGGAAGGCCCAGGCAACGATAGTGTCCGGAGATCGGTTGAACTAAAGAGGTCTCATGAAGAGCGCAGCGAAACTGGGATCATTGGCCCTCCTGCCCCTGTTGCTGTTCGCGGCTGCGGGCTGCGAGAAGAAGAGCGCCGTGACCACCGTGGCCCACAAGTGGGAATGGATCTCGGGCGCCGATACCGTCGATCAGCTTGGCGTCTACGGCACCCTGGCCGCCCCGGCGGCGGCCAATGTCCCCGGTTCCCGCGAAGACGCCGTATCCTGGCGCGACGCGTCGGGCCGGTTCTGGCTCTTCGGCGGCTACGGGTATGACGCCGCCGGCTACAGGGACCGCCTGAACGATCTCTGGGTCTATGACCCGGCGGGCGGCAACTGGACCTGGATGGGCGGCGGCTCTTCGGTCGACGAACCGGCCGTTTACGGCACGCGCGGCGCGGCCTCCGCCTTGAACATCCCCGGCGCCCGCAACGGGTCCGTCGCTTGGACCGACGGCGGCGGCAACGTCTGGCTCTTCGGCGGCTTCGGCTTCACCACCGCCAACGATTATGGGAACCTCAACGACCTCTGGATGTACGACCCCGCGGCCGGCCAATGGACCTGGGTCATGGGGAGCAATGCCGTCGATCAGCCCGGCGTCTACGGGACCAAGGGCACGGCGGCGTCCTCGAACATCCCCGGCGGGAGGTTCGGGGCCGTTTCCGTGACCGGCGCCGACGGGCGCTTCTGGCTCTTTGGCGGCTACGGCGAGGACGCCTCCGGCAACGCCGGCTGGCTGAATGACCTGTGGGCCTTCGACCCGGCGGCCCGTCAGTGGACATGGATCTCGGGAAGCGACACCAACGGCCAGTCCGGCGCCTACGGGACGAAGGGCACCGCCGACGCCGCCAACGTCCCCGGCGGCCGCTACATGGGCGCGGGCTGGCTCGATCCCGACGGGCTCTTCTGGCTCTTCGGCGGCGAGGGCTATGATTCCGAGGAAAACCGCGGCCCGCTCAACGATCTTTGGAAATACGATCCCGAGGCCGGGCAATGGACGTGGATGACGGGCGGCAACGTGGTCCGGGTCTCGGGGACCTATACCACGGTGGACACGGAGAGCACCACCGACACGCCGGGATCGAGGTCCGGGTCCGTGTCCTGGATCGACGGCAGCGGCCAACTCTGGCTCTTCGGAGGCTACGGTCTCGACTCGACGGCCTACGACCGCTGGCTCAACGACCTCTGGAAATTCAACCCGGCGAAAAGCGCCTGGACCTGGACCTCGGGCCGCAGCACCGGGGGCGGCAAAGGGACCTACGGCACGAAGGGCACGCCGGATTCGACCAACATCCCCGGGGCGCGCTTCTCATCGGTGTCTTGGATGGACGGCTCCGGCAGGCTCTGGTTCTTCGGCGGCTACGGCTCCGACTCGAAGGGGACCGGCGGCTGGCTCAACGACCTCTGGCAGTTCATTAAGTAAGGTCATATCCAAGCCCGCCCTGGGGGCGAAGGGCAGGTCGCCATGCTCAGGTCCGGACCATCCCCGATCCCGCTCCCCGGTTTTCTCGTCCTCTCGATCCTGGCCGCGGCGGGCGGCTTGACGGGCGCGCCTCAGGCCGCCTCCGATCTTTCCGGCCAAACGGCCGTCACGGCTCAGGGCGACGCGAAGCCCTCCTATTTCACGGATCTGTGGCAGCTCGACAAGAAGACCCGGGCCGGAAAGCCGGGCGTCACCTTCCATCGCTCGAACTACGCCCTCCCGGCCACCTATAATTTCTCCCCGAACCAAGCCCCCTACCGGGAGATCGATCCGGCCCACACCTGGGTCAAACCGGAGGCCGCGTTCCAGCTCAGCTTCAAGGCCCGGCTCTGGCGCGACATGTTCGGCAAGGACCTCAACCTCTGGGCCGCCTATACCCAGAGGTCCTTCTGGCAGCTCTACGATTTCGACGACAGCTCGCCGTTCCGCGAAACCGATTACGAGCCGGAAGTCCTGCTGACCGCCACCTCCCATGTCCGCGCGCTGGGGCTCGACGTCCGGTTCGTGCAGATCGGATTCAACCACCAGTCGAACGGCCAGTCCGACCCTCTGTCGAGGAGCTGGAACCGGATCGTGGCCAACCTCGGCCTCGAGCGGGGCCCCCTCTCGGTCCTCGTCAAGGGCTGGATCCGCCTCCACGACGCCGTCGACGACAACCCCGGGCTGACCCATTACGTCGGCCACGGCGAGATCTGGGGCTATTATTTCCTGAAGAAGCACCGGATCGCGGTCATGCTTCGCGACAACCTGAACTTCCGCGACAACAAGGGCGCCCTGCAGCTCGAGTGGAGCTTTCCGATGTTCGCCATGATCGCCGGCTATGTCCAGTTCTTCAACGGCTACGGCGAGAGCCTTCTCGACTACAACCACCGCATCAGCCGGATCGGGATCGGGTTCATTTTCTCGGACTGGTATTGAGCCTTTGAGGAACGTTCGCCCGCGAGAGGGGGATATCTCACCGGTCGATTAACCCCCGCCGGTGATTGACCTGGGGCCTCCGTCCGGCCGATAATGGCCGAGACGGTCCCTTTCCGCGGACCGGACGAGGATCACGGATGGACAGCCGCCGGGACAAGAGATTCGAAGAGCGCAACAGCGTCCTGATCGAGGACAAGGGCCAGTCGCTCGAAACGGCCTCGCTGGGGGCGATCAACGCCTACACCCACGACATCTCGGTCTCCGGCGCCTGGATCTGCTGCGACCAGAGCTTCCCGGTCGGGTCGTTCTCAAGATCGTCATCGAGCTCGAAGGCGCCGAGAAACCCGTCGAGGTGGACGGCGAGGTGGCTTGGTCGAGGCCGAACCCGGACGGCCAGCACTTCGATCTCGGCGTCGAGTTCCTCCATAATATCCCCGAGACGATCCTCTCCCTCATCACGCATCTTTACGGCAAGAAGGGCGGCGTGCCGTCCTCCGTTTCCTGATCCCCGTCCTTTCCCTTCCGGCCCCCCGGCCCGGCGCGCGCTTGACAGGTCGTTCGCCAGGCCCTATAAGGAGAACGCCCGGCTTCGGGGGAAGGGTTTGACATGACGAACTCGCTCCGCGCGCCGTCGATCCTGGGATTTCTTCTTTCGCTGAGCGTTCTCGTATCGGCGGCGCAGACCGGTTCGGCCGCGCCCGCTTCGGGCGGCGCCAAGCCGTCCTATTTCACCGTGCTCTGGCAGCTCGACGGGGACACGCGGGTCGGGGCGCCCTTCCTGGCCGTCCACAGGTCCAACTACGCCCTTATCCTGTCCCGCAACAGCTCGCCCAACGCCGCCCCCCTCCTCGAGGTCTTCCCCGACACGACCCTGATGAAAACGGAATCAACCTTCCAGCTGAGCTTCAAGGTCAGGCTTTGGCGGGATATCTTCGGGAAGAGCGTCGACCTCTGGTTCGGCTTCACGCAGCGCGCGTTCTGGCAGAGCTACGATGTCGCGGAGAGCTCGCCGTTCCGGGAGACCGATTACGAGCCGGAAGGCCTCTTCACCGTCCGGACCCGCTTCAGCGTCCTCGGCCTGAAGGCCCGCTTCATCCAGTTCGGATACAACCACCAATCGAACGGCCGGTCCCAGCCCCTTTCGAGAACCTGGGACCGCCTCGTGCTCAATGCCGGCCTGGAGCGGGGGAACCTCTCGCTCCTCTTCAAGACGTGGCATCACTTTCACCATGCCTACGAGGAGCCGAAGAACCCCCGCATCGACGACTTCATGGGGCCCGGGGAGGTTTGGGCCTACTATTTCCTCAAGAAGCACCGCCTCGGGATCATGCTGCGCGACAACCTCCGGTTCCGCGGCAACCGGGGCGCGATCCAGCTGGAGTGGAGCTTCCCCCTCGTGTCCCAGGTCGACGGCTACGTCCAGGGCTTCGTCGGCTACGGCGAGAGCCTGCTCGACCACGATCACCGCCTCAGCCGGATCGGCGTCGGATTCATCCTCAAAGATTGGGACTGACGACCGCGCCGGCGCCCCTCTAGGAGGCGGCGCCGATGGCGCGCTTCAGGTCCTCGAAGCGGGCCGCGGCCGCCCGCTCGCCGACCGTGGCGACCCGCCGCGGTCCGGAGAACTGAAGCACGCCCTGGTCGACCGGGACCCGGATGACGAGGTCGGCGTGCCGGGTCCGTTCTTCGAACGAGGCCGACGTGGCGACCTCGACCGTCCGCTGGACGAGCTGGAGCGTGCTCCGGAGCCGCTCCTTGGGGACCCTCTTGAGGGGCCGGTGGACGTCGACGAGAACGGCCACCTCGGCCCCGGCCGCCCGCGCCGCCTCGACCGGCGCGCTGTTGAGGACCCCGCCGTCGACGAGGAGCAGGGGACCCATGTCGATGGGGGCGAAAACGAGCGGCAGCGAGGACGTCGCCCGCAGGGCCCGGTCCAAACGGCCCTTGGTGAAGAGGACCTCGCGGCCGGTGACGAGATCGACGGCGTTGCAGAGGAACTTGATCGGCAGGTCCTCGATGCGCGCCTCGCCGATGCAGCTCCGGAGATAGGTCTCGATCGCGTCCTCTTTTTTATTGGCGCCGATCTTGTGGATGAACCGGTTCTTGGTGTCGGTGAGCAGAAGGTATTCGAAGAGGCTGCGCGGCCGCCGGAACAGGCCGCGGCTCTGGGCTTTGTGCGCGGCCCGGTCGAGGCCGAGGCCGTCCAGCATCTCCGTCAGCTTCGCCCCGGACAGGCCGGCGGCGAACATCCCGCCGACGAGCGCCCCCATCGAGGTCCCGGCGATGACGTCCGGGATGAGCCCCTTCTTCTCCAGGAAGCGGATGACGCCCACGTGGGCGAGGCCGCGCGCGCCGCCGCCCATGAGCACCAACGCCCACGTCTTGGAGGCTCTCATCGAAGACGGCCTCAGGATAACACCCGGCCCTCGGCCCGTCAACGCGAAGGCGCCGGGGGTGGGAATTCACCGTCCGTGTCACCGCCAGGGGTGATTGCGCCGTCCCGGAAGACGCCCATCATCGGGCCGAAGGGAAGGACAACGGTCCCAGGAGCCGGAGATGTACGAGAGACGCAAGAGAAACCGCTTCGTCGAGCGCAACGAGGTCCTGATCCGCACGGCCATCGACCGCTATCAGGGCCCCGGCATCGCCGCCCACACCTACGACCTGTCGACGGGCGGGGCGCGGATCGTGACCGCGAAGGGCTATCCCGTCGGCGTCCTGATCAAGATCCGTCTCAACTTGGCGGGTTCGAACGAGGCCGTCAGCCTCGACGGCCAGGTGAAATGGATGCGGCGCCGCGAGCACGAGGACCTTTACGAGATCGGCGTCGAGTTCGAGCGGCTGACGTCCCAATCGGTGCTGGCCCTGATCCGCCATCTCTACGCGCGGCATGAGGGCATCCCCTCGACCGTCGCTTGACCTGTTCCCCTCCGGCCTAGCGCCCCGCCTTCAGGAAATACCCCGCGATCTTGAGCGCCAGCGGCGAGGCCTCGACGTCCGTGCGGTTGGCGAGCAGGATGACCGTCAGGCCGTCCGCCGTGAAGCGCTGGATAGCCGTCCGGAAGCCGACCGTCTCTCCGTAATGCCACATCCGCGGATGGCTTTCCCAGTCGTTGAGGAACCAGCCGAACCCGTAATCGGCCGGCCGCCCGTCCGGTCCGACCGGGCCCGGGCCGCCCGTCACGCGGACCGGGGTCAGGGCCGGTTTCATCTCCTCTTCCGTGAGCAGGAGGTGCCGGCGCAGGGCCTCGTCCCAGAGCGTCAGATCGTAAAGCGAGGAGTAGACGCCGCCGTCGCCGAGCGTCGCCGAGGTCGGGCTCTGGTCGGTGAAACGCCAATGGCCGCCGTCCCTGGTGTAGCCGAAGGCCCGGTCGTTGACCTTGTTGCGGCCGCGGACGAAGGCCACGGTGTTGTCCATCTTGAGCGGGGCGAAGATCCGCTCGCGGAGGAATGTCGGGAACGACAGGCCCGAGGCCTTTTCGACGATGAGTCCGAGCAGGACATAACCCGAGTTGCTGTAGCGCCACAGGGCTCCGGGGACGAACCAGCCGGATTTCTGGGCCCTGAGGAGCTCGAGGACCCCGCGGTCGTCGATCTGGGCCTCTTCCACGGGCCGGGAGGGGTCCGCGGCCGGCATCAGGTCCTCGTAATCGGGCAGCCCCGAGGTGTGGTTGAGGAGATGGCGCACGGTGATGTCGCGGCCGTATTCCGGGAAGCCGGGGAAAAGGCCGGTCAGGCGGTCGTCGTAGCGGAGCTTGCCGTCGCGGACGCAGAGCATCACGGCCATGGCGGTGAACTGCTTCGTGACTGAAGCCAGGCGAAAGTCGGTGCGGCCGTCGATCGGCCGGGCCGATTGCAGGTCGGCGAGGCCGCGCGTCCCGATGTAGACGACCTTGCCGTCCCGGAGCACGATGACGCCGGCGCCCGGTTCGTTGGCTGAGCCGATCTTGGCCAGAAGGGCGTCGGCGAGCTTGGCGGGCTTGCCCGCTCCGGCGGCCAGAAGAGGCGCGGCGAGCAGGAGGAGGACGGCGGCGAGCTTGGCGATGGGAGGCAGGGGAAGTCCGGTCATGCGCGCATCGTAGCCTACGGCGGCGGCGATTTCAAGGCCGTGGAGACCGCCTCGTTCGCTGCGGCCGCCTAGATCCGGAGGAGGTAAGAGACCTTGAGGGTGATCGAGTAGCCGCTGAGCCGGCTGAAGAGGTCGTTGCGCTCGCTCTTCTTGAAGGCCAGCTGGACGACGTTCCCGGCCCCGAAATAGTAGCCGACGAGAACGTCGAGGCTGTACTGCCGGTCCCGGGTCTCGCCGAAATAGCGGGTGTTGAGGAACAGGCTCCGCGTCAGCTGGTAATGGAGGGCCGTCTCATAGGCCAGGCCGTTGAAGATCTCCGCGCCGGTGCCGTCGATCGTCTGGCGGATCCAGCCGCCCTCGACCGACCACTCCAGGTTGGAGCGGGGCCGCAGGGTCAGTTGCCCTTCGACGTTCGTTTCCGCGCCGGGCAGGACCGTGGAAAAGTTCTCCTCGCCGGTCTCGGGGTAAACGCCCTTCTTGTTCCAGCCGCCCTCGACGGAGATCTCCTTGAGGAATCCGCCGTGCTGCCATCCGACGTCGAGGTTCCAGCCGTAGGTCTTGAAGAAGTCCGGCATCCAGAGCAGTTTTCCGGCGTCGTCCTCGATCTGATACTTGCTGCGGCCGAGCGAGAAGCCGCCGTGGGCCTCCAGGCGGTTGAAGAATTCCGTCCAGACGAAGAGCTCCGCGCCCTCGCCCGCCCCGTGGCCGAAGGAATCCTGCTTCATGGAGCCGCTGACGTCGAAGCTGAAGCGCTTGAGGAGCCCCTTGTTGTAGCGCCAGGCGTGCCCGATCATGGCGTCGAACGACTGGATGTCCAGCTTGTCGATGAACCCCGTCTCGATGGCGACATTGTCCTCGACCCGCTGGAACCCGGCGGTCAGCTGAAGCCCCGCGTCGGGCTCGCGCCGGAAATTGAGCTGGTAGATGCCGTTGCGGGCCGAGCCCCGCCCCTCGTTGTAGGTGCGGGCGGCGAGACCGCTGACGTAATAGAAGTCGCTGAAGTTGAAATTGAAGTCGAGGGCCACATTCTGATTGTCGACGACCCCGCCGGGCGCTTTCGGGTCCCGCATCCCGGCGTAATAGAAGCCGATCTGGGAGTTCTTCAGGATGTCCTTCTGGACGCGGACGACGCCGAAATACGAATTGCGCGTCGCCATCCCGTCGTCGCCGGGGACCTTGTTGACCGCGCCGAGGATGCCGAAGCCGAAGCCGCCCGTCTTGCCCGAAAGCTTGATCGCGCCCCGGGGGTTCTCGACGCGTCGCGAGTAGAACAGGCTGGTGCCTCCGCCGTGGTAGGCGAACTCGTCGGACGGGCCTAGGGAGAAGTACTGGCTGCCCTCGGAGAAGAAGGGCCGGTGCTCCTGAAGGTAGTTCTCGTAGGGCGAGAGCTGGTAAATGAACGGATCGGATTCGACCTCGCTGAAATCGGGGCTGGCCGTGACGTCGAGGTAGAGGTTCGGCTTGATGCCCCACTTGGCGTCGAGGCCGCCGGCCGCCTTCCATTCCGTCACGCGCCCTTCGTCCGTGTCGTATCCGGACGTCCGGACGCCGGCGTAGGGGAAGAACTCGAGGTTGTAGCCGGGCCGGAGCCCGGCCAGGCCGCGCAGCTCGCCGGTCTGAAGGAGCTCGGGCAGGTCGCGCTTGACGTCGGTCCAGAAGTCCGTCTCGTTGAGGCGGTTGATGTAGCGCTCGACGTTGATCCCCCAGACCTCGAGCTTCTTGGCCGAGAAGCGGAGCGACTTGAAGGGGATGGCCATCTCGGCGCTCCAGCCGTCCGGGCGGACGACGGCCCCGGACTTCCAGATCGTTTCAATCGAGTTCTTCTGGACGCCCCTGGGATTGACCTCGAACGCCATGCTCGTCCGCTTGTCGTTGTAGGCGTCGATGATGAGCTTGATGGTGTCGTTGTTGTCGTATTCGTTGCGGGGGGTCAGCTCGGCCCAGATCTTGCCCGGCTGGGAGTCCTTCATCAGGAAGGCAAAATACAGGTAATCCTGGTCGAAAGCGGCCCAGACGTAGGTCTCCTCGGACGCCTTGGCGCCGTTGATGGGATCGTGCTGGAAGAAGTCATCGACCGGACGGAGGTCCTTCCAGCAAGGGTCGTCGATCAGGCCGTCGATCCTCGGCGGCGCCGGGGCGACGGGCTTCACGTCGAGGATCTTGAGAGGCTCCTGCGCGGCCAGGGGCACGACGGCCGCCAGCGCGAGAGCGGCGGCCAGCCACGGTCTGCGGGGGCGGCGATCATGGGGCATTCTCGTGAGCTCCTAAAGGCCGAAATGATACCATGTTTTTGACGCCCGATAAGGGATATTCTTCCCGCGGGCCCGACCCCGTCGCTCCTCGGCCCCTCCGCGACCGGGCCCCAGACGGGCCGCTGCCGCGGTCAGTAGCGCCAGCTGGTGATGTCCGCCCCCTTGGGCGCCGTGGCCAGGATGCGTTCGACGATCCGCGGCAGATACATCTGGTGGTAGCGCAGCCGCGAGATCGCGTTTGGCCGCTCGTGATCGCCGTTCCAGCAGTGCTCGGCCCGGTCCCCGTAGTCGACGTCGCCGTCATAGTAAGGGTTCTTCGTGCCCTCGAGGAAGGCCTCGGCCAGATAGACGGCATCGTTCAGATAATAGTTGTCCATGTCGCCGACGTAGATGTGGATCTTGCCCCGGAGCTTGGGGCCGAGCGTGACCCAATCGCGCTCGAGGATATGGACGAGGTCGTAATGGTCCCGCCAGTAGTCGGCGACCTTTCGGTCGATCTCGCCGGTGAGCTTGTCCCAGATCGGCTGCGGGTAGCCGTCGCTGCCCACGGGCCCGAAGACCGCCTGCCAGATGTCCCATTGGTCGCCGGAGCGCCCGCGCGTGCCGAGGGCCAGCTCGCGGTGGTTGCACTCCTCGAGCGTGGCGCTGACCTCGCCGAGGTAATTGCGCAGGCCAGGGCGCGGCGTGCGCTTCCACGCGCTGTCGACGTAGTAGGCGTTGCGGTGCTCGTAGATGTTGACGATCGTGTAGGCCCGGAAATCGATCGGGTCCGGGCAGCAGGCGAAGCAGCCGTTGAAGTCGTCGGGATAGAAGACCTGGGCGGCCAGGGACTCCCAGCCGCCGGTCGAGCCGCCGTAGAGGAACCGGGCCCAGCCCTGGCCGAGGCCGCGGTATTTCTTCTCGATATAGGGGATGAGCTCGCGGACGATGGCATCGCCGTAGGGCCCGAGATTGGCCGAGTTCACGGCGTATGAATCGTCGTAGTAGGGATTGGCGTGCTGGATCTCCATGACGATGGCCCGGGGGAAGCCCTTCCCGGTCCATTCCCTGTAGAACTCGTAGGCGTATTCCTCCTGGATCCGGTTGTAGCCGGCGAGGTGGAAGCGCTCGCTGTAGTCCGGCTTGAGGTCCGGGTCGGGCGGCGTCTCGCGGAAGCCGTCGAAGGTGGCGGGAAAGTGGCCGTGGTAGATGACCAGCGGGTAGTGGGCCTGAGGGTGCTCGTCGAAGCCCTCGGGCAGGAGGAGGCAGGCGCCGAGGTACATCGGCCGGCCCCAGAATTTGGTCAGGAGGTCGCTCTGGATGCGCTCGTGGCGGATGTATTTCGTGTCCCTGGGCGGGGCGATGGGCGGGATCTCCTGATCGAGGACGATCCGGACGGTCCCGTCGCGGCTCGGATCGAGCGACATCTTGCGGGGCACGCAATAGAGATTGCCCGGGGCGGCGTTCCAGCGCTGGCCTTCGCCGCGGTCCATCGGCAGCTTGACGGTGTGCCCGTCGGCCCGATGGAAGGTCTCGTAGCGGTGGAGGAGGGCCTGGACATAGTAGGTCCCGGCCGGCAGGTCGGCCAGGCTGCGCACCGGATAGCCGAAGGCCGAGGCGTCGACAACGGCTTCGGCGCCGGGTTTGAGTCCTTCGACCTCCACGCCGAAGACGAGCTGGGTCGAGGGGCCGTCGCTGATCTGGAAGCGGGGCTCCGCCTCGGCGTTCGTCGACAGAAGAAGGAGCAGGCGGCCGTCAAGGGGAGCGGCCGACCTTTGGGCCGGGAACGAGACGGCGAAACGGACGGCGGCCCGGGCGAGGGGAACAAGGACGACGGAGAACGCGGCGAGGGCGAGAGTGGCCCGCGCGGCGGCCCGGAGCGGATGGCGGTGGCGGACGAGAGCCATGGCGACCTCCCTGTGAGAGATGGGCGCGGAGCCTTGGGTGGGACGTTAGCACACCCCGGGGGGGCTTGTCGACGGCGGGGGGGGCGGCCGGCCGGGGCGCGCCTCCGGGCCGCGAGGGGGGGGATTTCCTCCCGGGTTTCACCTTGAGGGGTGATTGACGGCGAGAACGGCTAATCCGATGCTGGGCTCGAAATAACGCAAGGAGTTCTTCTATGGCCAAGGTCCTGCTCGTGGATTTCACCCAGGCGGACAAGGATCGCCTGGTCGCCGGAAAATACAGCGTCGATCTCCAGCAGACCGGATGGAAAACGGGCTTGGACCTGCCCTTCGAGCTCGGCCCGGACACGGAGATCGTCTTCTATCAGATCGGCGAAGGGACCGCGCCCGGCCGCGAAGACCTTCACGCCCGGGTCCACGAGACCCTCGTCGAGCGGGTCCGCGACGGCCTGAAGGTCGTCTGTTTCATCGGCGGCGGCGAGGCCTGCCGGCTCGCGAACATCGTCGGCCCTATCGACGGCCTCGACGTGCGGGAGAGCGCCCGGCCCGACGCGGTCGTTTTCAATCCGCGGGCCTTGTTCCACGTCCCGTTCGAGCGCTTCAAGCCCTACATCGGCCGGGCCTTCCGGCTGCTCCCCGAGCCCTTGGGCGAGGGGATCTGGGACAAGGCCTCTTCGGGGAACGGCGCGTTCGAGGTCCTGGCCAAGACCGTCGAAGGCGCGCCGGCCGCCATGGTCGTTCCCAAGGGCCGGGGCTCGATCATGCTCCTGCCCTGGTTCGGCGCGAAGACGATCGACGTCGTCGAATACATCCTCAAGGACCAGCGGGCGCCCGCGTCCCAGGTTCCGGCCGAGGCTGCTCCCGGCTGGATCGAGGGCGAGGACTACGTCTTCCCCGAGCTCAAGGCCCTGATCGCCAAGCGGGACGACGAGAAGAAGCGCTTCGAGGAGGTCCTGGCCGATTACGACCGGCGGATCAAGGATCTCCGGACGGGCGGCGAGGAGGAATTCCATCACCTGCTCGACGGCGAAGGGCCGGCCCTCAAGAAGGCCGTGGTCAACGCCCTGCGTTATCTCGTCTGGGGCCGTGTCGTCGACGTCGACCGGTATTGGAAGAACACCATCCGCGACAAAGAAGAGGACGTCTGGATCATCGAACCGGCCGACCTCGCGGTCGAGGCCGGTCTCCGCAAGGGAGAGCTGGTCCTCGTCCTCGCCCGCAGCGACCGGAACTGGGCCGCGGACGACGAGTGCGGCCTGCTCCAGCGATTCAAGGGCCGCCGCATGCGGGAGTTCGACAACACCCGGATGAAGGCCGTCCTCATCGGCAACTATTTCTGCGCCGCCGAGGCCAAGGGCCGGCCCAATCCCTTTTCGGGGGCCCAGATCGAGGAGGCCCAGAAGGACAGCAACGGACTGCTCACGTCCTACGAGCTCTTCCGGGCCATCAAGGCCGAGAAGGAAGGCCGCATCTCCAAGGACGCCATCCGCGACCGGATCAAGACCCAGACCGGCCTGATCACCTTCGAGATCTAAGACGGGGTCAGACCTACACCTTTTAACTTTTTCGCGTTGAGATCTGCCTATCTGTCTGCGAACTTCGCTGGAAAGTTAAAAGGTGTAGGTCTGACCCCGTCTTTCTTGCTATTCCCGCGCGCCCCAGATAAAATCCCCAGTCTCATGCTCCCGCGAAAACCAAGGAGAGACCGTTGAACCTGACCTGGATCGACTGGGGCATCGTCGCCGCTGTCTTCGCTTTCATCGTCGCCGCCGTCGTCCTCAGCAGGCCCCTCATGCGCAGCGTCTCGGACTTTCTGGCCGCGGGGCGGACCGGGGGGCGCTACCTCATCAGCCTCTCCCAGGGCACGGCCTCCCTGGGCGCCATCACCATCGTCGGCATGCTGGAGATGAACTACATCGCCGGCTTCAACATGCGCTGGTGGGAGATGGTCATGGCCGTCGTCGTGGTCGGCATCAGCGTCTCGGGCTGGGTCCTCTACCGCTTCCGGCAGACGCGCTGCCTGACGATGGCCCAGTTCTTCGAGGTCCGCTACAGCCGCGGCTTCCGCATCTTCGCCGGGGCCCTGGCCTTCGTCTCGGGCATCTTCAACTTCGGCATCTTCCCGGCCGTGAGCGCCCGCTTCTTCATCTATTTCTGCGGCCTGCCGCGGACGGTCCACGTCCTCGGGATCGGGATCTCGACCTTCGCCCTGATCATGATCGTCATCCTCGGGATCCCGCTCTTTTTCGTCTTCAGCGGCGGCCAGATCGCGGTCATGATCACCGACTTTCTCCAGGGCGTGTTCGTCAACGCCGTGTTCATCGTCATCGTCGTCGCTTTGATGCTCAAGGTGGACTGGGGCCAGATCTTCCAGGCCCTGTCGACGGCCCCGGCCAATGCCTCGCTCGTCAACCCCTTTCACACGGGCAGCACCAAGGACTACAACTTCTGGTACTTCTTGATCGGCATGATCGGCGTCATCTATAACAAGCTCTCCTGGCAGGGGACCCAGGCCTACAACGCCTCGGCGAAAAGCGCCCACGAAGCGAAGATGGGCGACGTCCTGGCCAACTGGCGGGGCATCCCCCAGTGGGGGCTCTTCCTCGTCTTCGTGCCGATCGTGGCCTACACCTTCTGGCACGGCCAGGCCTTCGCCGCGTCCGCGGCCTCGGTCAAGCCCATCCTCGACGGCCTGGCCACGGACGCCCTGCGCACCCAGCTGACCGTGCCCGTCGCCCTGACCAAGCTGCTGCCGGTCGGGCTGATGGGGGCCTTCGCGGCCGTGATGCTCGCGTCGGCCATCGGCTGCCATGAGACCTATCTCCACTCCTGGGGCAGCATCTTCATCCAGGACGTGGTCATGCCCATCCGCAAGAGACCCTTCGCGCCGAAGCGGCATATCCTCTTTCTCAAGCTCTCCATTCTGGGGGTGGCCGCCTCGAGCTTCATCATGAGCCTGCTCTTCCTGCAGAAGGATTATATCTTCCAGTTCTTTGCCGCCTCCGCGGCCATCTTCGTCGGCGGCAGCGGCGCGGTCATCATCGGCGGGCTGTACTGGAAGCGCGGCACGACCGCCGCGGCCTGGCCGGCCATGATCGTCGGCTCCGTCGTCGCCGGCGGCGGGATCATCGCCAGACAGCTCGACCCCGGCTTTCCCATCAACGGCCAGACCTCTTGGGCCCTGGCCATGGCGGCGTCGAGCTTCGTCTACATCGCGGTCTCGCTCCTCGCCGGCCGGAAGAAGCCCTTCGACATGGACAAGCTGCTCCACCGCGGCGCCCACCTCATCAAGGAAGAATATGCCGTCGTCGACGCCGTGCCCCTGAAGGGCTGGAAGGTCCTGGGCATGGGCCGCGAGTTCACGCGCTTCGACAAGGTCATCTATGTCGCGACCTACGCCTGGACGGCCAGCTGGGTCGTCGTCTTCGTCGTCGGCACCGTCCTCAATTGGACCCGCGAGGTCTCGACCGCGGCTTGGCTCGGATTCTGGAAGACCTACACGCTGATCATGCTGGCCGTCTCCATCGTCGTCATCGTCTGGTTCTCGGTCGGCGGCGTCATCAACCTCCGGGAGATGATCGCCACCCTCAGGGTCCAGAAGCGCGACCATTCCGACCAGGGCTTCGTCGAGCGAGAGAAGGCCTGAGGCGGGGGAGACATGACGTTCGGGCGCTTCTCCGACGACGGCCGCGAGTTCCTCGTCACCGATGTCCGGACGCCGGCGCCGTGGATCAATTATCTCCAGAACGGGCGCTATTTCGCCACGATCTCGGCCAACGGCGGCGGCATCTCCTATGACCGCTCGCCGCTCCACGGCCGCATCACGCGCTACCGCATCAACGACGTGCCGCCCGACCGGCCCGGGAAGTACATCTACGTCAAGGACAAGGACAGCGGCGGGCTCTGGAGCCTGACCTGGCAGCCGGTCGGGCACGGGCCCGCCTCCAACTACCGCGTCGCCCACGGCTTCGGCACCACGAGGGCCGAGGCCGAGGTCGAGGGGATCGCCTCGTCCGTCGTCTTCTTCGTCCCCCTCGACGACGACCGCGAGATCTGGCGGGCGCGGCTCACGAACCGGTCGGGAAGGAGGCGGCGGCTCGCGGTCACCGGCTACGTCGAGCTCGCCCTCGGCCACGCCCTGGTCGACCTCATCAACCAGTGCGACGATCAGCATTTCAACCGCGTCCATTTCGAAAAAGGCCTCGACGCCCTCTTCGCCACCAAGACGTACTGGGTGACCGAGACCCGCGGCACCCAGCACCAGGAGAACAAGGCCTGGGACCGCTGGGCCTATTTCACCGTCAACCGGCCGGTGCGGGCCTACGAGACGGCGCGCGAGCGCTTCATCGGGCCGTTCCGGAACGAATCGGACCCCGAGGGCCTCGAGCGCGGCCTCTCCTCCAAGGACATGGACTGCGGCAACGCCGTGGCCGCTCTCGAGGTCGAGGCCGAGCTCGGGCCGGGAGAGACGGCCGAGATCGTTTTCTCGCTCGGCGTCATCGCCAAGGACGAGTTCGAGCGGACCAAGGCCGCCGTCGTGGGGCGATATCGCGACGCCGGCGAGGTCGAGGCCGCGCTGGGGCGGGTCCGGGACGCCTGGGACCTCTTTTTCAGCCATACGCGGGCGGAGACGCCCGACGCCGAAGCCAATGTCTTCCTCAACTACTGGACGCCCTATCAGGCCAAGGTGGCCTTCGACGTGGGGCGGGTGGCGAGCTTCTATTATTGGGGCATCGGCCGGGGCTTCGGATACCGCGACACGGCCCAGGATACGATCGCCATCGTCATCGCCGACGCCGCGAAGGCCCGGGCGCGGGTCGGGCTCCTGGCGCGGCAGATGCGCCGCGACGGCAGGGTCTATCACCATTTCTACGGCGACGGGCAGGGCGAGTTCACCGAGCATTGCGACGACCCGCTCTGGTTCATCCTGGCAGTTACGGAATACCTCAAGGAAACCGGCGACCTCGGCTTTCTCGAGGCGCGAGAGCCTTTTCTCGACGGGGGAGACGGGACCATCCTCGACCACCTGCTCGCCGTGGCCGCGTTCGCCGGGTCCACCCCGGGGGCGCACGGACTGCCGAGGTTCGGCCGGGGCGATTGGAACGACACGCTCGACTATATCGGCGGCCGGGACGGCGGCGAGAGCGTCTGGGGGGCCATGTTCTACGTGGCCATGCTCGACCGGCTGCTCGAGCTGCTGGATGTCCTGAAAAGGGCCGATGAGCATCCGGATGTCCGGACCACAAAGGACCGTCTCGTGGCGGCGATCGAGAGGCACGCCTGGGACGGCCAGTGGTATATCCGGGCCTTCGGCGAGGCCGGCCGGAAGATCGGCTCCCGGGAGAACGCCGCGGGCCGCATCTTCATCAACACCCAGAGCTGGTCCGTCATCGCCGGCCTCCCGGACCGCTCGCGCCTCGTCCGGGCCATGGACAGCCTGGCCGAGCGTCTGGACACGCCTTATGGGCCCAAGATCTGCGCCCCGGCCTTCCGCGAGATCGATCCCGGGATCGGCCTGATCACGCGCTGCGTCTGGGGCAAAAAAGAGAACGGCGCCGTGTTCTGCCATCCGGCCGCATGGGTCATCCAGGCGGAGTGCCTGCTCGGCCGGGGCGAGCGGGCCTTTTCTTATTACAGGGACCTGCTGCCGGGCCGGATCCCGCAGGAGACGTTCTGCGCCGAACCCTACGTCTACTCGCAATACATCACGAGCGACGAGCACGAGGAGGCCGGCCGGGCCAGCCATTCCTGGCAGACCGGGACCGCGGCCTGGATGTACCGGGTGGCCTACGATTTCATCCTCGGCGTGCGGCCGTCCTACGCGGGACTGGTCATCGATCCCGTCGTCCCGCCGTCGTGGCGGTCGTTCCGTGTGGAACGGGTCTTCCGCGGGGCGCGCTATCTCGTCGAGGTCGAGAACCCGGACGGTGTTGAGCGCGGCATCGCGTCCGTTGTCGTCGACGGCGCGAGGGCCCCGAGAAACGTCATTCCGCCGCGGCCGGCCGGCGCTGTCTGCCGGGTCGCCGTCCGGATGGGGAGGTCCGCATGAAGAGAGCGCCGGGAAACCCGATCCTGACCCGGGCCGACATCCCCGCGGTCCCGCCCCGGCTCGTTGATGCGACGTCGGTGTTCAATCCGGGCGCGGTCAAGGCCGGCGGCGTCGTCACCCTGATGCTCCGGGTCCAGGCCCGCTCCCGGGAGACGTTCCTGGTCATGGCCGAGAGCGCCGACGGCGTCCGCTTCGTCGTCCGCCCCGAGATCGTCGAGCTCAAGGGGATCGAGGGCGTCCGCGAGCGGGTCTATCACGTTTATGACGCCCGGATCACCCCGCTCGAGGGAGCCTTTTTCGTCATGTTCGCGATGGACATGGACAACGGCTGCCAGCTCGGCCTGGCCCGGACGGACGACCTCCGCGGCTTCGAGTTCCTCGGGATCACGTCCACGGACGACGTCCGCAACGGCGTCCTCTTTCCGGAAAAAGCGGGCGGCCTCTACCTGCGGCTGGAGCGGCCGAACAAGGCCCGGCTCGCGGGCGGCCCGATGACCGGGTCGGAGATCTGGCTCGCGGGTTCCGACGATCTCGTCCGCTGGCGCGCCCTCGGCCCGGTCATGAGCGGGCGCTTTCATTACTGGGACGAATACATCGGCTCGGGGCCGCCGCCGGTCAAGACGCGCCGGGGCTGGCTTCACATCTATCACGGCGTCGCCACCCATTTCGGCAGCGCCAACATCTACCAGGCCGGCGCGGTCCTGCTCGACCTCGCGGACCCCTCCAAGGTCCTGGGCCGGACGCGGGGGAACATCCTCGAGCCGCGCGAGCCATATGAGCTCTGCGGCCAGGTCCCCAACGTGGTCTTCCCGTCGGGGATGATCGTCGAGGGCTTCGACGCCGCGGGCTTCGCCCTGCCGTCGAGCCCGGTCAAGGTCTATTACGGCGCGGCCGACACGTGCGTCGGCCTGGCGATGACGACCATCGGCGAGCTGCTCGCCGCCTGCTCGGAACCCCCGATCTAAGACGGGACCTGGTTTACCCGACGCCGCCCAAGATAAGAAGGGACCAGGTTTACGCAACGGCTCACGGAGAAACGCCATCGCGTAAACCAGGCCCCACCGGAATGGCGTTGCGCAAACCTGGTCCCTTCCGGGCCGCCCGTTTGACCGGCCGCTATTTATATGCTAAATAATAAGTTCGATTCGATCGGCTGGAGAGACCCATGAAGAGAACCGAAAGGCATCACCTCAAAGAAGACGAGATGGCGCACGGCGTGCATTGGCTGGTCGCCTTCTACGAAAAATACACCCGGGAGATCATCATCGTCGCCGGCGCGGTCGTCCTGGCGCTCGTCGTGTTCGGGGGGCTCCTCCTCATCCGCTCCCACGCCCGGAGCGTTCAGAGCCGGGCCGCCGGCGAGGTGACGGCCCTGGCGTCCCAGCTCGAGGCCAAGCCCGGCCTTCTCGCCGAGCTCGACAAGATGGCCGCGAAGGGCCGGGGCTCGCGCCGGGCCAGCCTGGAGCTGGCCCGGTACTATGCCGAGCGGAGCGATTGGGCCAAGGCCGATTCGTACCTCGCCCGGATGTCCTCCGCTCCCCAGGACCTGCTCTACTACCAGGGCCAGGACCTCAAAGGCCAGGTGGCCGCCGGCCGCAAGGACTTTGACGGGGCCATCGCCGTCTTCAAGAAGATCATCGACGCCAAGCCCAAGGTCTACCCCCTCGACGCCGCGCTCTATCATCTGGCCCAAGCGCAGGAGCTCAAAGGCGACACCGCCGCGGCCGTCGAGTCCTACAAGAAGCTCCAGACCGAATATCCCCAGTCCTACTACGGCTACGAGGCCTCGCTCAAGGCCAGCAAGCTCGAAGCCCGGAGGTAGCGGGGGGATTGCCAATTTTCCCGGAAGGGCTATAATAGCCTCTAATTCCCCAAGGAGGAATTCCATGGCGTTCATCATCACCGAAGAGTGCATCAACTGCGGCGCGTGCGAGCCGGAGTGCCCCAACCAGGCGATCACCGCCGGCGAAGAGCGCTACGTCATCGATCCCAACAAGTGCACCGAGTGCGTCGGCCACTTCGACACGCAGCAGTGCGCGTCCGTCTGCCCGGTCGATGCCTGCGTCAAGGACCCGAACCACCCGGAGACGCAGGAAGAGCTGAAGGCCAAGTTCCATAAGCTCACCGGCAAGTAAGCATCCGCCGGCCCTTTAGATCCAGACCGAGGAGTGGAGCCGTTTCACTCCTCTTTTTTTTCATCCGACCATGATCGCGACAACGGGCGGCCGCAAGGCTTGGCTGAACGGGCTCCTCTTCGTCTTGACGGTCCTGACGACCTGGTTCGCGGGCCTGTTTTTCGCAACGTCCTATCTGGCTTCCGATGGCGGCCCCGGACCAGGCCTCTTCAACGCCCGCGCCTTGGGCTTGGGCCTCCTTTATGCCCTGACCCTGATGACCATTCTCACCGGCCACGAGCTCGGGCACTTCCTGACCTGCCGGCGCTACGGCGTCCAGGCGACGTATCCCTACTTCCTCCCCGGCCCGCCCTTTCTCGGGACCTTCGGGGCGTTCATTCGCATCAAGTCCCAGATCCTCTTCAAGCGCCAGATCTTCGATGTCGGAGCGAACGGGCCGCTGACCGGCTTCGCCTTGGCCGTGCCGGCCCTGGTCCTCGGCCTGGCCTTCTCCAAGGTCGGCCCCATGCCGGCGACCCCCGACACGATCACCTTCGGCGAGCCGCTCCTCTTCAGGGCCATCAGCGCGCTCTTCTTTGGCCGCATCCCCGAGGGATCCACGCTCGTCCTCCATCCCGTAGGTTTTGCCGGCTGGGTCGGTCTCCTGGTCACGGCTCTCAATCTCGTGCCGCTTGGCCAGCTTGACGGCGGGCACATCGCTTACGCGCTCCTCGGCCGGCGGGCCTGGCCCCTGTCCCGCGTCATGGTCGTTTTCCTGGCCGTTATGGGCCTTTACTTCCATCTGACGTGGCTCATCCTGGCGGGGGTCATCCTCTTTTTCGAGTTCCGGACGAAGATGCGCTTGCGGCACCCGCCCGTCCTCGACGAGGACGCGCCGCTCGGCGCCAAGAGGACCATCCTTAGCGTCGTCCTTCTTCTTATTTTCGTCCTGTCCTTCATTCCGGACCCGGTCAAAGGCGTCGGATTGCTCGACCTGATCAAGGGCGCGCCCGGGCCGCTGCGATGACCTGCCGAGGCCGCGAGCGGGCCCTGATTTTTGCACATATTTTGTGGAAAAGCTGTGGAAAAGCGGGCTTCATTTCAAGCCAAGGTCCGCTCTGTCATGCACATAGCGCGGATTGCACAAGAATTCGTCAGGGCCGCAATCCCCGTCTTTTCAGCGAGTTAATAAATCGTTGAAAAGACATATGTTGTGGCGTTAGAATCGGAGGAGCCCGAAGGAGGCTTTTATGGGCGACCAATTCCACGAGGCCGAGGCGGCCTTTAACGAGCTCCAGGCCCGATTCCACGACCGGAAGATCTCTACCCAGGAATTCACCGACTCCCTGAAGAAGCTCCGCATCAAGGACGACGAGGGGCGTTTTTGGGTCATCGGGCCCCGGAGCGGCAAGTGGTACGCCTTCGAGAACGGCGAATGGGTCGAGGCCAAGCCGCCGTCTCAGCTCGAAAAGAAGGCCATCTGCATCGCCTGCGGCTACGAGAACGACCTCGAGGCCGAGACCTGCGTCCGTTGCGGCCGCCGGTCCGGAGAGGCGGCGGAAGGGACGGCCCCCGAGGAGCTCGCCGGCACCGCGGCGCTCGACGCCCTCCCCGACGCCGGCGCCGCCGGGACCGCGAACGCGGCCCGGGGAACGGGGGTCGCGGTCCGTTCCCTCGACGTCCTGTCCTTTCTCTGGTTCTTCGGCGTCCTCGGGCTCTTCGCCGGCCTGCTCTTCGGCCTCCTTGCCGGCGTGACCGGCCTCTTCTCGGGCTTCATGTCCCGCATGCCGGCCTTCTTCGCCGACCACCAGGGCGATCTCTGGGGCGGGCTGGCCTCGTCCGTGCTCGGCGGCCTCCTGGGCTTCGCGGCGGGCGCGGCGGGCGGCGCTTTGGCGGCCGTCATCTCGAACGGGATCCTGTCGCTGACCGGCGGGCTCAGGTTCCGCCGGCTCTGAGCCGGGCCAGCCCCCACGCGATCTGGCCGAGCGAAAGCGATTCGTCGTTGGGCGAATAGAGGACCGGCCGGAAGACTCGGAAGCCCTTGGCCGCGAGCCGGCGCTCGGCGCGCTCGAGCAGCCGCCGGTTCAGGAAAACCCCTCCCGCGAGAGCGACATCCGTCGTCCCCCGTTCGCCGCGAGCCTTCTCCGCGACCCGGACGATGACCTCGGCCAGAGAATCGTGGAACCTTGCGGCCACGACGGGAACGGCCGTGCCGCGCCCGATGTCTGCGGCCAAGGCCCGGACGAGAGGCGCGAACGAGATCGTCGCCGGGCGCTCGGGGCCGGCGTCGATGAGATCGACCGGATAGAGCCCCCGATAGGCCCTGTCGGCCGCGGCCTCGAAGCGCATGGCCGCCTCGGCCTCGAACTCGAGCCGTTCGGGCGCCGTGCCGGCCAGGCACGAGACGGCGTCGAAGAGGCGTCCGCAGCTCGACGTGAGCGGGCTCCGGAAGCCGCGGCGGACCATCTCGAGGACGGCCGCGCGCCGGGCGGGGCTGACGCCGCGGAGGGCGGCGAGGTCGGGGATCTCGGGGCCGAAAGCCTTGTTGAGCCACGACAGGGCCATCCGCCACGGCTCGCGGGCCGCGAGGTCGCCGCCGGGGAGCGGCACGGGCTCGAACCGGGCCAGGCGCTCGAAGCGGCTGTAATCCGCGAGCAGGAACTCCCCGCCCCACGCCCCGCCGTCGTCGCCGTACCCGTAGCCGTCGAGGGCCACGCCGAGGACCGGGCGCTCCGGCACGTGCCCATGCTCGAGGAGGGGGGCCAGGACGTGGGCATGATGGTGCTGGACCCGGAAGTGGGGAATGCCCATCCGGGCGGCGTAGCGCGTCGTCCGGAAATCGGGATGGAGGTCCGTGATGACGGCCGCGGGCCTGGCGTCGAACAGGCGCAGGAGGTGGGCCAGGGCCTCCTTGAAGTAGCCGTAGTTCCGATAGTCGTCGAGGTCGCCCAGGAACTGGCTGGTGACGACGTAGCCGTTCTTGTAGAGCGAGACGGTGTCCTTGAGCTCGCCGCCGAGGGCCACGAGGACGCGGTCCGTGCGCAGGGCGTCCGGCACCGGCTGCGGGTAGGGGACGTAGCCACGGGCCCGGCGGACGAAGAGGGGGCGGCCGCCGACGGACTTGACCACCGAGTCGTCGGCGCGCATGGCGATCGGCCGGTCGTGGGTCAGGACCGCCTGGCAGAGAGGCCGCACGCCTTCGCGCTCCTCGGTGATGATGGGCGCGTCCTTGGCGTTCGAGCTCGTGGCCACGATGAGGTCGAGGCGCTCGAGGAGAAGATGGTGGAGGGGCGTGTAGGGCAGCATGACGCCGATCTCGTCGAGCCCCGGGGCGATCCCGGGGATGTCCTGCCGCTTCTTGAGGAGCACGATGGGCCGGCGCGGCGAGAGGAGGAGGTCCCTCTCGGCCCGGGAGAACGCGGCGAAGCGGCGCACGACGGCGAGGTCGCGGGCCATGAGCGCCAGCGGTTTCGTGCGGCGGGCCTTGGCCCGGCGCAGGCGGGCGACGGCCGCGGCGTTGAACGGGTCGCACACGAGGTGGTAGCCGCCGAGCCCCTTGACGGCCAGGACCCGGCCGGCCTTGATGAGGGCCGCGGCCTCGGGGATGGCGCCCTTGAGCGTCCGGCCCGAGCGGGCGTCGACGAGCCTGAGGCGGGGGCCGCAGACCGGGCAGGCGATGGGCTGGGCATGGTGGCGCCGGTCGAGGGGATCCTCGTATTCGCGGCGGCAGTCCGGGCACATCGCGAAGCCGGCCATGGTCGTCCGGGGCCGGTCGTAGGGCAGGCCGCGGACGATGGTGTAGCGCGGGCCGCAGTTCGTGCAGTTGGTGAAGGCGTAGTGATAGCGGCGCTCGCCCGGCGTCTCGATCTCGGCGAGGCAGTCGGGGCAGGTGGCGATATCGGGCGAGATGAAGACGAAGCCGGCGCGGTCGCGGGTGGCGCGGATCTCGAAGCCGCGCAGGCCCTCGGGCCGGGCGTGACGGACGTCGAGCCGCGCGATCGCGGCGAGCGGCGGCAGGCCCGCCTTCAAGGCCTTCGGGAACTCCTCGACGGCCCGGCGCGACGGGCCCTCGATGTGGATCTCGACCCCGGAGCCGGCGTTCTCGACCCAGCCGTCGAGGCCGAGGCCGCGGGCCACGCGGTAGACGCAGGGCCGGAAACCGACGCCCTGGACGACGCCGAAGACGGTCAGGCGGGCGGCGGCTTTCACTTCGAGGACCTCCGGCGGGCTTCCTCCCGGCTGTGAACGCAGCCGCAATAGTCCTGGCGGTAGAGCCCGTGGGCCCGGCTCATCTCGACGCTTTTTTTGAAGCCGTCCTTCTTCTTGAAGTCCGATTCCAGGAACGCGACGCCGCAGCGCGCGCCGAACTGGCGGCCGATGCGGTTGAGCACGGCGGCCTTCTTGTGCGGGCTGAGGGTCATGACCGTCGTGAAGGCGTCGAAGCCCTCGCCGGCGGCGCGCGCGGCCGTGCGGCCGAGGCGGATCGCATAACAGACGTCGCAGCGGCGGCCCCGCTCCGGCTCGTCCTTGAACTTGCCCGTCAAACGGATCCAGCCGTCCGGGTCGTAGTCGTCGGCGATGAGACCGACCCCCGACACGAGGGCCACGCGGCGGGCCTCGGCGAGCCGGAGGTCGTATTCCTCGCGGGGCTGGATGTTCGAGTTGGAGAAGAACCCGGTCACGTCGTACGCGTCCTTGAGCACGCCGAAGACGTAGAGGGCGTCGGGGGCGCAGCAGACGTGGACGAGAATGCGGGGCTTGGGCACGGGGCTATTTCAGGTGCTCGAGGCGGGTCTCGAGGTCGGCGATGGCCTTGTTGACGCCGTCGATCTGGAAATAGGTGACGGTCAGCTCCTCATGGTCGAGGCGGGCGTCGTCGAGGATGCGGCCGACGTTCTCGAACAACGGCTCCATGAGCCGCTTGACGTCGACGATCTTGTCCTGGATGCGCTCCTTGGCCCGCTGCCATTCGCGGATCTCGTGCTCCTGGGCCTGGAGCCGCTCCCGGTACTCGCCCTCGATGCGCTCGATCGCGGCGTTGAAGACCCGCACCTGGGCCTCGACCTCCTCGAGGCGCCGGTCGAGCCGGTAGCGCTCCTCCTGGAGCCGCGGGGTCTTTTCGCGCAGGGCGCTGATGAGCCCGGTCAGGGCGGACGCCTTCTCCCGGGCCCGCTCCAAGCGCCCGGCCCGGTCGGATTCGGACGGCCGGCTCGTCGCCTCGAGCTGCCGGATGTCCCTTTCAAGCCCGGCGAGCTGGGCCTCGGACGTTTCGATCTCGCGGAGGGACGACTCGAGGGCCTCCAGGATCTCTGACTTCCGGTTGGCCAGGGCGAGCATCTCTTCCTGGTGCGGACGGCGGGCGCTCTCCTGCTCGGCGATGAGCGCCCGGAAACGCTCCAGGCCGGTCTCGTGCTCGCGGCCGAGGACCTCGATGCGCGAATAGACGTCGTGCCACGTCTTCTGGTGGCGGCCGATCTCCTGGTCGAGCTCGGCCAGCTTGGCGCATTCGTCCTCGATGCAGGAGGCCTGGAGATCCTCGTTCCAGGCCTGCTGGCCGAGCTCGCGCCAGAGCGCGGCCTTCTTCTCCCGCTCCTTCCTGAGCTTGGCCTGGAGCCGGAGGCGGAGCATGTGGCGCTTGGCGCCGGAGAGGAAGGCGCTGATGCGGCGGCGCAGGTCCTTGTCGCGGAGGAAGATGAAGACGACGAGGAGGAGGATGACGCAGAGGAGGAACCAGAGCAGCCAGAACGGGAGCCCCTCGGAAACGGCGGCGGCCGGCGGGGTCTGAGCGAGCGCGTCCACGCTCCCCATTATACTTTCTATTTGAATTGCTTGAACAGCCGGACGAGCGTGTCCTTCGTCATCAGCTCCGATTGGCGGAAGCGGATGACGCCCTTCCTATCGATGACGATCGTGGCCGGGATGTAGTCGCCCGGCTCATAGGCCGTGACGATCTCCCGGGTCGCCATGGCCACGGGGTAGTTGACGCCCGCCTTCTTGATCCAGGCCAGGACGTCCGGGGGGGCGAGCTCGGTGTCGACCGAGAGGCCCAGGATCTCGAGGCCCTCGCCCTTGAGCTCCCGATAGGCCTCGATGAGATCCGGGATCTCCCGACGGCAGGGAGGGCACCAGGTCGCCCAGAAGTTGACGACCAGCACCTTGCCTTTGTAGCCGGCCAGGGTCCGGGTCGTCCCCTGGAGGTCCTGGATCGAGAAATCGGGCGCCAGGACCGCTTCTGCGGCCTTCGGGGCCGGCTGGGCGCATGCCATGACGGCCGCGGCCAGGGTCAGCGCCGCCGCGATGATCGTGATCGTCCGGCTGGGATCGCTCATGCGCAGCCTTTCATCAGACGCTCCCAGCGCTGGTCGACCTCCGCCTGGACGGTCGCGACCTGCTCCGGCGTCAGATGCCTGAAACGTGCTTGGAGCCGCAGGTATTCGTCAACCGGCTTGCGGTCCTTGATCTTCAGGTTCAGAGTCGTCTTCTCGCCGTTCTCGATCTCGAAGAGAGGGAAGTAGCCGTTCTGGACGGCCAGCCGGGCCAGCTTGACCGTGTCCTCCGGCCGGCTCTTCCAGCCCGTCGGGCAGGGCGCGTAGACGTGGAAGAAGCGCGTCCCCTTGATCTCCTTGGCCTTCTTGAACTTCTTGACGAAGTCCTCGGGGTAGGCGACGCTGGCCGTGGCGATGTAGGGGATGCGGTGGGCGGCCATGATGGCCACGATGTCCTTCTTCGGCCGGCTCTTGAAGTGCTTGACCGGCGTCGTCGTCGTCCACGCGCCGTAGGGCGTCGCCGACGACCGCTGGATGCCGGTGTTCATGTAGGCTTCGTTGTCGTAGCAGACGTAGATGATGTCCTCGTTCCGCTCGGCCGCCCCCGACAGGGCCTGGATGCCGATGTCGAAGGTGCCGCCGTCCCCGGCCCAGGCCACGACCGTCGTCTCGCCGTCGCCCGTCATCTCCAGGCCGGCCTTGACGCCCGTCGCCGTCGACGCGGCCGTCTCGAAGGCGCAGTGGTAGATCGGCACGTCCATGGACGAGTAGGGGTAGGGCCCGTCGATGACGGCCCAGCAGCAGGCCGGGATGCAGAGGATGGTCTTCTGCCCGAGGGCCTTGAGCATGTAGCGCATGGCCAGCGTCGCGCCGCAGCCCTGGCATGCCAGGTGGCCGCAGGCCATCAGCTCGTCGGCCGGCAGGGTCATCGTGAACTTCTTCTCTTTCTTGACTTCGGTGCTCATTTCTTGACTCCGATCCAAACGATCTCCTCTTCGGCCTTGTCCTTGGCCAGGGCGTCGGCCGCGACCTCTTTGAACGAGTCGACCGTGATGTCGCGCCCGCCGAGGCCGGCGATGTAGCCGAAGAGCGGCGGCATGCCCGCCCGGCCGTAGACCGCGGACTTCACCTCCTGGTAGAAGATGCCGCCCGCGCCGTAGGAGCAGTTGCGGTCGACGACGGCCGCCTTCCTGACCTTGGCCAGGACCTCGCGGACGCGGTCGAAGGGGAAGGGCCGGAAGACCTTGATGCGCAGGTTCCCGGCCTTGAGCCCTGAGGCCCGCAGCTCGTCGACCGCGACCCGGGCCGTGTAGCCGGCCGTGCCCGAGGTGACGAAGACGAAGTCGGCGTCGTCGCAGCGATAGGGATCGACGAGGCCGAGGCCGCGGCCGAAGATCTTTCCGTACTCGCGGCCGGTCTCCTCGATCAGGGCCGGCGCCTGTTCCATGGCCTTCTCGAGCTTGTAGCGGAGCTCCATGTAGTGCTCCGACCCCGTCAGGCCGCCGAAGGCCCGCGGATCGGCCGGGGTCAGCTTGATCTCGGGCTTGAACGGCGGAAGGTACCGGTCCACGAGCGCCTGGTCCGGGACGTCGACGACCTCGTAGGTGTGCGAGAGGGCGAAGGCGTCGAGGATGACCATGGCCGGGATCATCAGCCGCTCGGCGACCTTGAAGGCCTGGATGACCGTGTCCACGACCTCCTGGTTCGAGGCGCAGTAGAACTGCATCCAGCCCGTGTCCCGCTGCGAGAGGCTGTCGTTCTGGTCGGTCCAGATCGACCAGCCCGGGGCCATGGAGCGGTTGACGTTGCCCATGACGATCGGGTGCCGCCCGCCGGCCGCCCAGTGGAGCATCTCGTGCATCAGCGCCAGGCCCTGGGACGACGTGGCCGTGAAGGCCCGGGCCCCGGCCACCGAGGCGCCGATGCAGGAGGCCATGGCCGAGTGCTCGGACTCGACCTTGATGAACTGGGCGTTGAGGGTGCCGTCGGCGCACATCTCCGAGAGCAGCTCGACGACCTGGGTCTGGGGCGTGATGGGGTAGGCGGAGACGACCTGCGCCCGGGAGAGCATCGCGCCGTAGGACAGCGCGTGGTTGCCCATGATGACTTTTTTCATTTCCGCTCCTCGACCATGACGATGCACTTCTGCGGGCATTCCTCGGCGCAGATGCCGCAGCCCTTGCAGTAATCGTAGTCCACGACCGGCCACTCGTCGACGACGTCGATGGCGGGCTCGGGGCAGAACTTCCAGCAGATGCCGCACTTGATGCACTTGCTGCGGTCGACCTCCGGCCGGATGTTCCGCCAGGCCCCGGTCAGGTTGTGGGTCTGATGGCCGACCGAGCAGATCATGACCGGCATCTCCTCGGCCGAATGGAAGACGACCTTTTTCGCTTTCTTGGGTCTCATGGATGGCTCCTCAGGCCTTGTCGTAGGCTTCTTGGGCGGCCTTGACGTTGTCCTCGGGCTTGATGGAGAGGCCTTCGCGGATGGCCGCGGCCAGGAACTCCATCTTGGTCAGGCCGAGGATCTTGATGACCGCCCCGGCGATGGCCGTGTTGACGATCGGCGCGGCCAGGCTGCCGAGCCTGTGCCGGACGGCGATCTCGGTGGCGTTGACCGCTCGGACCTTGAACCGGTCGTGGAAGGGGAAGTCCTCGGGCTTGCGGTCGCTGTTGATGATGATCGTCCCGCCCGGCTTGAGCCCGTCGGTGATGTCAATGGCCTCGACCAGGGTCGGGTCGACGACGACCACGTGGTCCGGGGTGTAGATGCGGCTCTTGTCGTAGATCGGATGGTCGTCGATGCGGATGAAGGCGACGACCGGCGATCCCCGACGCTCGACGCCGAACTCGGGGTAGGCCTGGACCCATTTGCCCTCTTTGGCGATGGCATCGGCCAGGATCTTGGAGGCGACGACGGTCCCTTGGCCGCCGCGGCCGTGAAAACGGATTTCGACCATGAAACCACTCCTTCTCGATGATGGTTGAGGAGCTATTATATGCCCGAAGGCCCCAAAAAGGGAAGGTCTCTGGCGCGGGGCGCCGCCGGCCCCGGCGGCTAGAGGCTGGCCGCCCCGAAGGTGTCGCCCTGGCGGATGTCGCCGGTCTCAAGGCCTTTCTTGAACCAGCGCAGCCGCTGCTCCGACGTGCCGTGCGTGAAGGCGTCGGGGACGACGTAGCCCTGGGTCTGTTTCATGATCCGGTCGTCGCCGACGGCGCTGGCCGCGTTCATCCCTTCTTCGATGTCGCCGGCCTCGAGATAGTCCTTCTCGAGCTTGGCGTAATGGGCCCAGACCCCGGCCAGGAAGTCGGCCTGGAGCTCCATGCGGACCATGAGCTTGTTGAACTCCCGTTCCGGCATCCGGCCGCGCCGGGCCATGATCTCGTCGTTGATGCCGAGCAGGTTCTGGACGTGGTGGCCGACCTCGTGGGCGATGACGTAGGCCAGGGCGAAATCGCCGGGCGCGCCGAGCCGGCGCTGCATGTCCTCGAAGAACGAGAGGTCGATGTAGACCTTCGAGTCGCCGGGACAGTAGAACGGGCCCGAGGACGCGCCGGCGGCGCCGCAGGCCGAGTCGATCTGGCCGGAGAACAGGACGAGCTTCGGCTCGACGTAGGTCCGGCCCATCTCCTGGAAGCGGGCCCCCCAGACGTCCTCGAGGCTGGCCAGGACGGTCGATACGAACCGGCCCATCTCCTGCTCGTGGGCGCTGAGCTCCCGTTCGCCTCCGCCGGCCGCGGCCGGCTGGTCGACCTGAAGGCCCTGCGTGACCTCGCCGGGATTACCGCCGAGCAGAAGATAGAGAATGACCAGGACGACGCCCCCCAGCCCGCCGCCGACGGCGAGGCCGCGCCCCCCGATCCGCCGCCGGTCCTCGACGTTATCGCTCTGCCGTCTCCCTTGCCATCTCATGTCACCCTCTTTGAACCGTGAAGAGCAGACCGTTCTCTTTCTATCTTAGCGGGATGCCTGCGCCTGGTAAAGCTTTTTCAACATGACCGCGTCGCCCTCGAGGTTGGGGCTCTCGCAGATGACCAGCCCCTCGACGCCGAGGTCGCGCAGGGCCTGGAGCCACTCGTCGTAGCGGAACGCGGTCTCCTCGAGATTGAGGTGCCTGATCTCGCCGCGGTCGCCGTACTGGATGCCGGCGATGTGGATGTGGGCGTTGTGGAGCGTCCGGGGCCCGAGCTTGCGGGCGACCTTGCCCAAAACGCGCTCGAACTCGAGGTAGGAGTTGACCTTGCCCTCGCGGGCGTAAAGGTGGGAGAAATCGAGGCAGGGCTGGAGGCCGTCGACGTCGCGGCAGAGTTGGAGGACCTCGTCGAGGGTCCCGAACTGGGCCCGCTTGCCCATGGTCTCGACGCGCAGCGTGACCGGCACCCGCTCGGAGCGGAGGACCGACACGACCGCCGCCACCTCCTGCCGGACCGCGTCGTAGGCCGCTTCGGGGCTGTCCTTGCCGTAGAAGGCGGCGTGGAAGACAACGCTCGACGCGCCGCAGGCCGCCCCGACCCGCGCCGTCTTGAGCAGCCGCTCCCGGCTCTGGAGCCGGATGCCGGGGTTCTCGGAGTTGAAGTTGATGTGATACGGGGCGTGGACGCTCAGCCGGACGCCCGTCCGGACCGCCCGCTCGCGGACCTTGGCCGCGGTGTCGAAGCCCATCTTGACGCCGTTGACGAACTCGATCTCGAGACCGTCCAGGCCGAGGGCCTTGATGCGCTCGATGCCGGCGAGCGACGAGTCGTCGGCCGCGGAGAAGGGGACGCCGGCCGTGCCGAAGAGTAGGCCCCTAGGCGCACTCGCCATCGGCCTTTCCGCCGGCGCCGAGGAATTCGCTGACGATGCGCATGGCGCAGAAGTCGCCGCACATGGAGCAGGCCTTGGAGCTCGTCTTGCGCCGCTTCCGCACGGCCGCGAACTTGACCGGATCGATGGCCAGCCGCCGCTGCGTCTCCCAGTCGAGGCGCTTGCGGGCCCGGGCCAGCCGGCGGTCGCGCTCGAGCGCCCCGGGCACCCCCTTGACGATGTCGGCCGCGTGGGCCGCGATCTTCGAGGCGATGAGGCCCTCGCGGACGTCGTCGTCGGTCGGCAGGCCCAGGTGCTCGGCCGGCGTGACGTAGCACAGGAAGTCGGCCCCGGCCGCGGCCGCGACCGCCCCGCCGATCGCCGACACGATATGGTCGTAGCCCGGGGCGATGTCGGTCACGAGCGGGCCGAGGACGTAAAAGGGCGCGCTGTCGCAGACGCGCTTCTCGAGGCGCATGTTCATCTCGACCTGGTCGAGGGGAACATGGCCAGGCCCCTCGACCATGACCTGGACGCCGGCCGCCCGCGCCCTCTTGACGAGCTCGCCGAGGGTCAGGAGCTCCTCGATCTGGGGCCGGTCGGTCGCGTCGACGACGGAGCCGGGCCGCAGCCCGTCGCCCAGGCTCAGGGTGATGTCGTGGCGCCGGGCGATCTCGAGCAGACGGTCGTAGCCCGCGTAGAAGGGATTCTCCTTCCCGTTGAAGAGCATCCAAGCCAGGAGGAAGGCGCCGCCCCGGGAGACGATGTCGGCGACGCGGCCCTGCTTCTTCAGGCGGTCGATGGCCTTGAGGGTCAGGCCGCTGTGGACGGTCATGAAATCGACGCCCTCGCGGGCTTGCGCTTCGACGGCGGCGAAGAGGTCGTCCTCGGTCATGCCGACGATCGATTCCCGCCGCTCGAGGGCCTTGACGGCCGCCTGATAGATGGGCACCGTCCCGAGCGGCACGGAGGTCCGGGCCAGGATGGCTTTGCGGATCCGCCTCAGGTCCCCGCCGGTGCTGAGGTCCATCAGCGCGTCCGCGCCGTACTCCAGGCTGATCCGGACCTTGCGCAGCTCGTCGGCGAGGCGCGGAAAGTCCCGCGACGTGCCGAGGTTGACGTTGACCTTGGTCCGGAGTCCTTGGCCGATGCCCGACGGATGGGCGGGGGAGTGGGCCGGATTGAAGGGGATGACGACGAGGCCCCCGGCCACGAGCTCGGCCAGCTTTTCCGGAGCGAGCCCCTCGGCCTTGGCGACTTTCTTCAGGGCCGGACTGAGGAGTCCTTGTCTTGCCTTTTCTATCTGTGTCATGGGGAGCCGGGTCCGATGAGTCCGATGGGATACAAAGTATAGGGGAGGCCCCGCGGGCTGTCAACCTCCTCACCGCAAGGGGTGAGGGCCGCAGGGCCTTTTTCACCCCCTTTTTCATCCGGCCGGACGATTGCCGCCAGGGGGAGCGCCCCATATGATGGTTTTGCGATGCGGCGTCGCGCGCCGGCTTCTTTTTCCGCCCGGCGTTCGGCTATAATAGGACCCTTTCGCCGTCCGCAATAGCCGATCGGAAGGGTGATCGCCGCCGCGAGGAGCGGATTTTTAGGCCAGACATGCGCATTTCAAGGACAACCACTCACCGCTTCTTCACCGACGTCCTGCCGCTCCTCCTCTGGATGGCGTTCATTTTCCCGGTCTGGAACCGCGCCCTGGGCTCGAGCTCGATCTACACGGCGTTCGCGAGCGTCTTTCACTGGGCGCTGCCGCATGCCTCGCGGCACGCGCTCGACGTGTGCTACATCATCTTCCGCAAGACCCTCCACGTCATCGAATACGGCCTCCTGGCCTTCCTCTTCTATCGGGCCTTCCGGGCCGGGCACGAGCCGTTCTGGTCGAAACGCGTCGGCCTCGAAGCCGCCGCCGCGGCCGTGGCCTACGGCCTGCTCGACGAGTACCTGCAGTCGTTCGCCCCGAACCGCTTCGGGAGCCCCATCGATTGGGTCATCGACACCGTCGGCATCGTGGCGGTCATCGCCCTCATCGCCCACGCCGGCCGCCGCCGCAGCTCGGGACAGCTGGGACCCGGGCCCGGCTTCGAGCGCCAGCCCAGGGACGCGAGCCGGCCATGATCGTCATCCGGACGCGCGCGGGATCGCCGGGCCTCGTGAGGAAGAAGATCGTCGAATACGGCCTCCTCGGCTTGCTCCTTTGGAGCCCCCTCCCGGCCGCCTCGGTCGAGGAGTGGGCCATCTTCGTGATCGAGCTCGCGGCCGCGGTCTTGGCCGGGGCCTACGTCCTGCTCGAGCCGAAGCCCGTCCTGAACCCGCATCTCCCGCCGGTCCTCAAGGCCATGAGGCCCGTCGCGCTGGCCCTGTTCGGCTTTCTCGCGCTCCAGATCGTGCCGCTTCCCGCGGGCCTCGTCAGGGTCATCGCGCCGGGGAGCTACGCCTTCCGCGAGCTCTATGCCCCCGAGTTCGGACGGATGAAGCTCATGACGCTGTCGATCGCGCCGGCCGACACGCTCGGCGCGATCCTGCTCTTCGCCGCTCTGTTCATCCTCGGCCTCCTCGTCCTGCGCACGGTCACGCGCGGCCGCGAGATCCGGGCCCTCCTCGCCGTCCTCGTCGTCGCCGGCGCCTTTCAAGCCCTGTACGGCCTCTTTGAGCTGACCCGGGCCGCGCCCCGCCTCCTCTTCTACAAAAAGGTCTTCACCCTCGACTCCGTGACGGGCACCTTCGTCAACCGCAATCATTTCTGCGGGTATATCGAGATGATCGTCCCCTTGGCCCTGGGCCTGGCCTTCGGCCGGATCCGGAATAAGACGTCCGGCATCCGGGGATTCCGCGAGAAGCTCCTCCTCTGGTCGACCCCCGACATGCTCGTGAACGTCCTGATCCTGGCCGCGGCCGCGGTCATGTCTGTGGCTGTTCTCCTCTCGAATTCCCGCTCCGGACTGGCCGTCCTCGGCTTTTCGCTGTGCCTCTTCGCGGAGCTGTGGATCTCGGCCTTCAGCCGGACCGCCTTCCGCCGGCCCTGGATGGGCAAGGCGCTCCGCGTCGTTCTCGTCGGCGTCACGGTGGCCGTCCTGTCGATCGGGGTCGGATCGACGATCCGCCGCTTCGGCCGTGAGAACCTGCTGAGCGAGAACCGTCCCCAATACTGGTCCACCACCGTCGCCATGATCGGCCGGTTCCCGCTCTTCGGCACGGGATTGGGGACCTTCGCCACGGCTTACGACGCCCATGAAAAGGCGTCCTCGACGGATCTCCGGCTCATCCATGCCCACAACGATTACCTCGAATACGCCGCGGAGCTCGGGCTCCTCGGCACGGTCCTCCTCCTCGGCGTCGTCCTCTATCCCACCCTCTCGGCGTATTTCACCTGGAGGGACCGGCGCGATCCCCAGGCCCGCTCCCTCGCCCTCGGCGGCATCGTCTCTCTCGCCGCCATGGGGCTTCATGCCTTGACCGACTTCAACCTGCACATCCCGGCCAACATGGTCCTGTTCGCGGTCGTGCTCGGCCTGACGCCGGTCATGGCCTATCATCGGAAAAGCTGATGCGGACCCTGAAGAAAGTTCTCCTCCTCGCCGGGCTCGCGGCCCTGGCGGTCCTTCAGGCCGCTACCGCCTGGAACGCCCGGCTCTGCTGGCGAGCCAAGGCCGCGGCCCAGAATCCCGAAGAGAAGATCCGCCTTCTTCGACGGGCCGACGCCGTCTTCCCGTGGTCGAGCGCGGTCCCCTTCGAGCTCGGCCAGGCCTATTTCGAGCAAGGCGCCGAAGCGATGGGCGACCCGGCGACGCGCGACCCCCTCTTCCGGAAGGCGATCGACTGTTACCTCCGCTCGCTCCGGCTCGATCCCGGCTCCGCCGCGGCCCACCTCGGGCTCGGACAGGCCTTGCTCTATGCCGGCTATGCCGGCCTGCCCGCTCCGCTGCCTTACTTTGACGAATACAAGCGGGCGGCGGAGCTCACCGGGCACTCGAACCAGATCCACTACGAAGCCGGTCTCGTCCTCTTCGAGCGATGGGACAGCCTGAGGCCCGAGGAGCAGGATTTCGCCGCCCGCCTGCTGAAGAGCGCGACGGCCGGTCCGGGCGTGGCCCGCGTCCTCGACCTGCTCGAGTCCTGGTACCTCTCGGGTCACGAACCCGGACGCATCGAACGCGTCCTGCCTGACGAGGCCGACGCCCTCAGGACCTATGCCCGCTTCCTGGGCGAACGGTCTCTCTCGCTCGAGGACCGGCAGTCGGCCCTGGCCCGCGCCGAAGCCCTCGAAGTGGCCAGGGCCCGGGCCGAGGCCGGGCGAAGCCGCCGGGCGGCCGATGCGGACATGCCCTCGGAGTCCGCTTTCCGCGCGAACGTCGCCCTCGACGCGCTCAGGTCCGTCAGGTTCTATCAGGCGCTCACCGGGAAGGAGCTCCTCCCCCCCCGGGAATACGACCGGCTGCTGAAGTCCGTGCAGCGGCTCCTGGCCATGAGCTGGGTCATCGAGAATCCGTCCCTCGACGATCCGGAGGGGATCCTCGTCGCCTACATCGATGCCGAGGACGACATCGGCGCGCTCGAAGCGTTTGAGAGATTCCTCAAGGAGAGGCGCCTGCTTGACGAGGGCTCCGGCGGGACGCCTTTCCGGTCGCTGAAGGCCCTGGCGTTCCGGATGGGGCTAAGCTTCAAGCTCGGCCGCTACCACGACATCGCCGGGGTCGAAGGCCTGCTCGCCTCGAGCTCGACGGTCCTAGCCCCCTCAGGACGGGAGAGCTATGTCCGGATCCTCCGCCTGATCGCCGAAGCCAGCCTCAGGCTGAACAACGACATCGAGGCCGAAGCCTTCTTCCAGAAGGCCCGCGAGGTCGGGCCCGACAGCCTCGGCCTCCTGCTCGGCCTCGAGCGGTGCTACCGCCGCACGGGCGATGAGAGAAAAGCCGCAGAGATGCGAGAGGCCGCTCTCAAGTTGACAACCCCGAAGGAGTTTGACCTCGGCGGCCGGGCCGTGGCCAAAGGCCAGACGGTCCGGATCGACCTGATCACGACCGGGGGGCCAAGGACCTTTCGCCTCGATTTCGGACCGTCGGGGCCGGGGACCGTCCCGCTCGTCTCGATCTTCCTGGATGGCCGGGTTGTCTGGGAAAAATACGGGGACACCGGCATCGCGGAGTTCACGGGGACAGTGAAAGAGGGTGCCGCCCGCCTCGAGATCACGGCCGTGAATTACCCTGTCAGCCTGATCCGGCTCGAAATGGCCGATGAAGACCCCGAAAGATAGGCTATTTGCTTAAAAATGAAATATTTAGATGGACTTGACTTTCGCGAAGATGGCGCATATTATTTCTTTGCCAAGGAGGACGCCCATGAGGCGAGGTGTAAAAGGTTTAGCTTTATGGGGATCGGCATTGGCGTTGATCCTCGCTCTCGCATCACCCGTCGGCCAGGCCCAGGAATCCGCTAAAGGGAATCTCGCCGGGTTCATCTTCGGTCCCGACGGCTCGACGCCGGTTCCCGGGGCCATCGTCATCGTCAAGAACCTGAACACCGGCGCCGTCACGGAATCCCGGGCCACCGACGCGAAGGGCCTCTTCAGCCTGCCGGGGCTCCAGGCGGGCCTCTATGCGCTCGGCGTCCGTTCCTCCAAGGGCAGCTACAATTCCCAGGATTTCTTCGGCGTCACGGCGCAACAGACATCGCGGATCTCCATCGCGCTGAACGCCTACGACGCCAAGGAAGCCGCCGGGGCGGCCGCGGTCATCAGGGAGCAGAGGGCGAAGGGCGAGGCCTATATCGGCAAGATCGTCAAGTGCGATCCGTCGGCCAAGGAGGCCGAGGCCTTCGTCGAGATCGGCCTGATCCAGGCGGACGACCGCATCCACGTCAAGGGCCAGACGACCGATTTCTATCTGGACCTGAGAGGCCTCAAGGCCTATGGCGCGAAGACGAAGCGGGTCACTTCCGGGTACACCGCCGTGTTCAAGACGGCCAAGGCCTGCGAGGCGGGCGACTTCGTCTACATCGTCTGCAAGCGGGGCGTGCCGCCGTTCTTCCTGGCGCCGCTCGGCATCGCCGCGATCGTGGCTGGGGCCGTGCCGCTTGCCGCGTCCTACGAGGACGAGCCGGTTTCCCCGTTCAAGATCAAATAAAGCCTCGGCGGAACTCCCTCCCGTTCCGTGATCTTCCCATATCTGTTAAAATAAAAGGCGGACGCCTGACATCATGATCCGATCCGGAGCTTCGAGAACGGCCGCCTTCGCGGCCCTGGCGCTGGCCGTCGCCGCCGCGGCCCCGCTCTGCGGCCAGGTTTCGCCGGAGGTCCGGGCCAAGGCCGCGCCCCTCTTCGACGCCCTGGCCCGGATCGAGTCCGAAGCCGAGCGGCCGACCGCCACCCGGATCTCGCCCCAGGCGCCTCCGCCGCCCGCTCCGGGCTCCCGCAGCCTCGTCTTCAGCGAGGACGAGCTCAATGCCTACGCCGCCTGCCGGCTCGAGAACGAGCCCTACGTCAAATCGGCCATTCTCAAGCTCCTGGCCGGCAACAAGGTCGAGGGCCGCCTCGGCATCGACCTCGGCAAGCCCCAGGCGTCGGGCCTCGTGCCCCAGAAGCAGGACCTGCTCTTTGCCGCCCGCTTCGAGACCAAGGACGGCAAGATCCGGATCGACATGGACAAGCTCTTCCTCGGCACCCAGCCGATCGAGCCGGCCTTCATCGACCTCGTCATCGGCATCGTCTCGCGCCTCCAGGACGTCCCCGCGACGACCCTTGAGGACTGGTACGACCTGCCGCGCGGCGTCCAGAGGCTCGAGACCAGGCCCGGCCAGGTCGTGGTCATCTACTGACATGATCAGGATCATCAGCGGGCTTTACAAGGGCCGCCGCCTCAAGCTCGTCTCGAGCGCCTCCGTCCGGCCGATGCAGGACAAGGTCAAGGGCGCGCTCTTCAGCATCATCGCCGACCGGCTCCCCGGGAGCGTCTGCCTCGACGGCTTCTCCGGCACGGGCTCGATCGGCCTCGAGGCCCTCAGCCGCGGCGCCGCGAAGTGCGTCTTCGTCGACGAGTTCTATCCCTCCGTCAAGGTCATCAAGCAGAACGTCGCCAAGTGCGGCGCCGAGGAGAAGTCGGTCGTCCTCCACCAGGAGTTCAACCGGGCCGTCATCGATCTCGCCAAGCAGGGCGTCCGCTTCGACCTCGTCTTCCTCGATCCGCCCTACCGGCTGCTCGAGGAGCGCAACCCGCTCAAGGTCCTCCGCAAGCGCGGCGCGCTCAAGCCGGGCGGCCTCATCGTCCTGCGCCACTTTTTCAAGATCAAGCCCAAGCTCGGCGACTTCACGCTCGAGCGCCGGGTGTCGCTCGGCGACGACGTCTTGGCCCTGTTCACGGCCCCCCTGCCGGAGGCCGCGGCCGCTCAAGAGCCCGAGCCTCCGGCCGTCCCCGCGCCCCGGCCGAAACGGGGCTTGCCCGCGCCGGCCCGTTCCCCTAGAATGAGGCCATGAAGAAGACCGGGGGCGCGGATCCGTTCTGGAAAGAATCGCCGCTCGTCGACGAGCGCGAGATCTTCTCCGAGCTCCACGTCAAGCAGGGGAGCTCTCTCTTCCTCGGCCGCTATTCCGCGAGCGAGGTCCTGGCCGTCCTCAACAAGAAGGGCTTCCTCAAGGAGGCCCGCAAGCGCTTCCTCTGGCCGCTCGCCTACGAGCTCGATTCGTCCGAGTACCCGCTCCAGCGGCTCCAGATCTTTCTCCGCGAGCCCGTGCCCGACAACCTCATCGTCGACGTCAAAGTCAAGGAATGCGACTTCCCGGCCCGCGAGGCCGAGCCGGGCCTGCCCGGCCTGCCGCCGCAGAAGGCCCTGGCCTTCGAGTGGCTGACGCTCCAGAACCCCCTGGCCAAGCACGGCGAGCCCTTCTCGCCCCTGCCCGGACAGACCCGGCCCGGGCTGAGCATGCGCTCGAGGATCATGGACCTCTTCGTCTATCTCGGCCGCCTCACCCGCAAGGACTGTCTCCTGGCCTTCCCGGCGTTCTTCCACAACGGCGTCCTCTTCGGGCGCTATTTCAAGTTCTGGAACCCCCACAAGGAGGCCGAGGTCCTGGCCATCCGCAGGGCGTTCAGCCACATGCCGTTCCGCACCCTGTCCTGGGTCGTCCACCTGAACTGCCTGCGGCGGGCCGACGGCTCGGTCTACGAGTGGCGGGCCGAGGAGCAGCTCTATCCCTTCACCCGCCCGCTCAAGGACTATTTCGACTCCCGCCGCTACAAGGACATCGTCCGGACCGACCTGAAAAGCCTGGCCTTCACCGTCGACAAGGCCGAGTTCGAGCGCAAGTCGGCCGACATCCCCGCCCTTTGCGGCGGCGCTCCGATTCTGCTATAATACCGCGCTCAAGGAGACCCTGATGAAGAAAGACGTCCATCCCGAATATCAGGAGTGCGTCGTCACCTGCGCGTGCGGCAACACCTTCAAGACGAAGTCGACGAAGAAGGAGATCCACGTCGAGATCTGCTCGATGTGCCACCCCTTCTTCACCGGCAAGCAGAAGTTCATCGACAGCGCCGGCCGCGTCGAGAAGTTCAAGAAGAAATTCGGCGACGTCAAGGACCTCAAGCGGAACATCAAGAGCCTCGCGAAGACCAAAAAATCGTCTCGATGATCCCTGAACTCCAGGCGATCGAGGACCAATACCGCCGCCTGACCGAAGAGCTTTCCGATCCCGCGATCGCCGGCAATCCCCAAAAGATCCGCGAGCTGGCCAAGGAACGGGCCGAGCTCGAGCCCGTCTACCGCAAATACCAGGAGTGGAAGCGCGTCCGCCGCGGCCGGGAGGAGGCCCAGGCCCTCGCGGCCGACGCGGCCACCGATCCCGAGCTCAAGCGGATGGCCGAAAGCGAGGCGGAGTCCCTCCGCGCCCGGGAGGACGTCCTGGGCGCCGAGCTCCGGGCCCTGCTCCTGCCCAAGGACCCGAACGACGGGAAGAACGTCATCCTCGAGATCCGGGCGGGGGCCGGCGGCGACGAGGCCTCCCTGTTCGCCCAGGACCTCTTCCGCATGTACGCCCGGTTCGCCGAGCGGCGGGGCTGGAAGTTCGAGGTCGTCGACACCAGCACCTCCGGCGTCGGCGGCCTCAAGGAAGGCATCGCCGAGATCCGCGGACCGGGCGCGTATTCGGTGCTGAAATACGAAAGCGGCGTCCACCGCGTCCAGCGCGTCCCCAAGACCGAGGCCGCCGGCCGCATCCACACCTCGACGGCGACCGTCGCCGTGCTGCCGGAGGCCGAAGAGATCGACCTCAAGATCGATCCCAAGGACCTCAAGATCGAGGCCTTCGGCTCGTCGGGCCCCGGCGGCCAGAACGTCAACCGCAACTACACCGCGATCCGCATCACCCACAAGCCGTCCGGCCTGGTCGTCTCCTGCCAGGACGAGAAATCCCAGCACCGGAACAAGGAGAAGGCCCTGCGGGTGTTGCGCTCACGGCTCATGGACATCGCCGAGCGCGAGCGCCAGGCCAAGATCGCCGACCACCGGCGCTCCCAGGTCGGCACCGGGGAGCGGAGCGAGAAGATCCGGACCTACAATTTCCCCCAGTCCCGGATCACGGACCACCGCCTGAACGAGAACTTCCATGCGATGGAGGCCGTTCTCGACGGGGATCTCGACGAGATCCTGGACCATCTCGTGCGCCAGGCCCAAGCTCAAGCCCTGGGCGAGCCCGGTCCGGGCGCCGGCCAGGCCAAGGACGTTGGACGCTAAGACGACCCTCAGCGAGATTTTCCGCAGCGGCGCCGTACTCCTCGGCGACCGGCCCCAGGCCCTTCTCGAAGCCAAGGTCCTCCTCCTCCGAGCCGCCCGGCTGACCGAAGAACGCTATCTTGCCTCCCCGGACGCACCCTGCCCGCCTCAAGCCGAGGCCTTTTTCCGGCGTCTGATCGAGCGGCGCCTGGCCGGCGCGCCGCTCTCCTACCTTACCGGCCGGAAGGAGTTCTGGTCCATCCCCATCGAAGTCTCGGCGTCCGTGCTCGTGCCCCGGCCCGAGACCGAGGGCTTGGTCGAGAAGGTCCTCGAGCTCTCGAGGCGCGAGGCCGAGGCCATCCTCGACGTCGGAACGGGCAGTGGCTGCATCGCCATCGCCCTGGCCAAAGAGCTGCCGCGGGCCGCGATCACGGCCGTCGACATCTCGGAGCGGGCCCTGGCCGTGGCCCGGCGGAACGCCGCGCGGGAGAAGGCCCGCCACATCGAGTTCCTGAAGAGCAACCTCTTCGCCGCCTTCCGCGGCACCGGCCGCAAGTTCGATTTCATCGTTTCGAACCCGCCCTACGTTTCGCGGGCCGAGTGGGAGGCCTTGCCGCTCGACGTGAAGGCCTTCGAGCCGAAGCGGGCGCTCTTCGCGGGCGAGTCCGGATTGGACGTCATCGAGCGCCTGGTGAGGCGGGCCGGTTCGTTTCTCAGGCCCGGCGGCTATCTCATCTTCGAGATCGGGGAAGGGCAGCGCGAACAGGTGCTCGGCCTTTTCGCGAAGCGCTGGACCGAGATCGAGACGGCCTGGGACCTGGCCGGCAAGCCCCGGGTCATCACCGCCCGCCGCGCCTGAGGGCCGGCGCCGCGTCGCCGAGCCGGCCGAGGCGATCCCGGCCATACCGACGAAGCGCCGCCGTCTCTTTTCGACTCCTCTCCCGCAGCCCGGGCCAAAGACCGGGTCAGACCTACACGATTTAAATAACTTAAAAGGTGTAGGTCTGACCCGGTCTTGATCCTGCCGCATTACTTCACGGGATTGCCGTCGGCGTCGATGACGAAGATGTCCTTGATGCCGAGCTCGCGGATCTTGGGCTCGATCTGGGCCCGGTCGCCGACGACGATCCACACGACGGCCTCGGGATGGACGGTCTTCACCGCCGCCTTGGTCAGGTCGGCGATGGTCAGCTTCTGCACGAGACCCGGGTACTTCTGATAGTAGTCGTCCGGCAGGCCGTACTCGACCATCTCCTCGAGCGAACCCAGGACGGCCCCCATGGTCTCCCATTGGCCGGGCAGCCCCAGGACGATGCCGTTCTTGGCGTTGGCGAACTCGTCCGGGGTGACGGGCTTCTTGCCCAGGATGCCCTCGAGCTCGCCCTTGATCTCGACCATGGTCTCCTTGGTCTTGTCCGACTGCACGGGCGCCAGGACCAGGAACGGCCGCTGGCCGCGGGCGCCGGGCATGGCGCTCTGGGCGCCGTAGCTCCAGTGCTTGTCCTCGCGGATGTTCATGTTGATGCGCGAGACGAAGTCGCCGCCGAGGATGGTGTTCATCGTCGTGATGGCGACGTTGTCCGGGTCGGCCGACGAGGGCGCGGGGTGGCCGCAGATAACCATGGACTGGGGCGCGCCCGGCTTGTCCATGATGTAGACCACGGACTTCCCCGCGATCGGGACGGCCGGGATCTTCTTGGCCGGGGCCTGGCCAGCCGCCCAGCCCTTGAAGAGCGTCTCGAGCTTGGGCTTGATCTCGGCCAGGGTCGTGTCGCCGACCACGATCAAGGTCGCGCCCGAGGGCTTGAACCAGGTCTTGTGGAACTTGACGAGGCCGGCCCGGGTGATCTTGGCCACGGTGTCGGCGTAGCCCGAGCCGGTGAAGGGGATGGCGTAGGGATGGCCGGCGCCGTAGAGAAGCCGTGGGAAGACCCGCAGGGCCATGCCGACGGGCGAGGCCTTTTCCTGGGCGATGCGGGCGATCTGCAGCTTCTGGAGGCGCGCGAAGTCCGCCTCGGGGAACGACGGGTTGAGGATGACGTCGGCGTAAATGTCGAGGGCCGGGTCGAGCTTGTCCTTGAGCGTCGTCAGGGAGACCGACGAGACGTCGAGGTTCGAGCCGGTGCCGAGCGAAGCCCCGAGTGTCGCCAGCTCATCGCTGATCTGGAGCGAGGTCCTCTTGGCCGTGCCCTCGTCGAGCATGTTCATGGCCAGGGAGGCCGTGCCCGGCAGGCCGCCCTGGTCGGAGGCGCAGCCCGCGTCGAGCGTCAGGGCGAAATGGACGACGGGGATGCTGTGGCGCTCGGCCAGCAGGACCTTGAGCCCGTTCGCGAGCGCAGCCCGCTGGATGGCGGGGAAGGCGACCTGCGGCGCGGCGCCGACGGCCGGCATCGTCTTCCGGTCGGCGCCCGGCGCGCCGGCCTTGAGCGCCGGGTAAGGCGTGACCTCGAGGATATAGACGCCATCGGAGAGCCAGCGGTTGGCGCTCTCCTTGACCGAATCCACCGTGGCCTCCTCGATATGCTGGAGGGTTTTCTTATAGGCGTCGGGCGATCCGCCGTAGACCATGCTCGAGGCCAGGATGTCGGACTTGCCGCCGAAGCCGCCGATCCGCTCGATGCCCTGGATGAAGCGGGCCCGGGCCTGGACCTTGACCCGCTCGAGCTCGGCCGCGATCGGGCCGTCCTTGAGGAACTTGGCCAGCTCCTCGTTAATGGCCTGCTCGATCTTGGCCAGCTCGACGCCGGGCTTGGCGTCGGCCTGGATGGCGAACTGCCCGCCGATCTCACGGGTGTTGACGTAGCAGGCGACGGAGCTCGCGATCTGGTCGTCGTAGATGAGGCGCTTGTAGAGGCGGGAGGTCTTGCCGTCGGCCAGGATGGAGCTCACGAGGTCGAGCTTGTCG
>Ga0172365_10000065_pt1 | contig 55187 bp, 45 predicted proteins | sample LakKivSesite48cm_FD_114535 | JGI IMG/M metagenome (GOLD analysis project Ga0172365, IMG submission 114535) | Sediment microbial communities from Lake Kivu, Rwanda - Sediment site 48cm | ecosystem: Environmental > Aquatic > Freshwater > Lake > Sediment | place: Rwanda: Western Province, Lake...
ATCCCGCTGCTCGACCAGGCGGCCATCGACGCCGTCCGGCAGTGGGTCTACGAGCCCATGATCATCAACGGCCGGCCGCGCCCGGTGGTCTTCACCGTCACCGTCCGCTTCCAGCTGAAATAAGGGGGGGCTCTCCCCCCCTTCCCCCCTCCGGGGTGAGGCATGTCCCCCCCCACATTCATCACCTCCGGGGATTGCCGGATCGCATCCCCCGCCCCATATTGGACAGCGAGAGATGGGAAGAACCATGAACACCCGAAAGACCGTCCTGGCCCTGTCGTTGCTCGGACTGGCCCTCCTCGCGCCCCTCGCGGCCCGGGCCGAGATCATCGTCCGGCTGGAAGTCACCGCCGAGTCCGTCGCCGTCCGCCTCGAACCCAGCGACCGCAGCCCCGTCGTCGAGATCCTGCCCCGCGGCGCCATCCTCAGGCAGTCGAGCGCGCTGAAGTTCCGGACCAATTGGCTTTACGTCCTCTTCACCTCAAGCCGATCGGGCCGGACCCTGACCGGGTATGTCCTCGACTCGTCCGTCAGGAAGCTCAATTCGACGCTCCGGGTCGTGGACCTGACGCCCCAACCCGAGATCGCCGACCCCAAGGAGTTCGACCTGAAGGAAGGCCGGCTTCCCCGGATCGATTGGGGCCGGCCCGAAGAGGTCATCGTGCAGGCCGAGGGCCGGCCGCTCAGCCGCGACTATTCGGGCGACATGTCCTTCCTGAGCTATCACCGCGAGGTCCTCGGCAAAAGGTGCCTTCTGACCTACGTGCTCGTCGACCGCAAGCTCGCCTCGCTCCGCGTCCACCTCCTCGAGCGCTATGCGAACAAAGACCGCTACGTCTCCGATTTCAATCAGATCCGGGATTTCCTGAACTCCCGGATCGGCGAGCCGCGGTATAACAACGTCGTCTGGAAGGACGGCGCCTACGCGGAAAAGGGCCAAAGCCTGGGCACGGCCGTCACGACGGGCAGCCTGACGCTGTCCTCGGAATGGGCCGTCGGCGACACCGGGCTCCGGCTCAGCCTGAAGGGCGAGAACAGCGAGGTCAGCTTCTCGGCCGAGATCAGCGCCCTCAAAACCAAGACTCCGGCCTCTTTTTAACCCTCCTTCTGTTGTCGGCCCCCTTCTCCGATCCCCCCCGGGGGATGGGGCCGGCGCGAGCGAGGGCGAAGCATACCGAGCGAGCCGCAGAATCGCGGCCGAGCACCCGAGGGCGGGATTCTGCTAAATATCCGGAAGAAAGGGCTTTCTCAGGCTAGACCATGTCCTTTTGGACGAAGCTCATGCTGACGCGGTTCTTGCCCAGCCACTTGCTGTGCATCATGAGCTGTTCGCTGCGCTTGACCAGGGAATCGACCGTGTCGTAGCGCAGGACAAGGCTTGCGCCCATGGAGACCGTGGCGTTGAGCATGCCCGTCTCGGTCATGATGTAGGACTCGGCCACGAGGAGCCGCAGCTTGTTGGCGACGATGTCGAGCCGGCCCTCGTCGATGTTGAGGAGCAGGATCAGGAACTCCTCCGTGCTCCAGCGGCCGACGACGTCGAAGAAGCGGATGTTCTTTTGCAGGGCTCTGGCCACGGTGCGGACGATCTTGCCGGCGTTGAAGCGGCCGAATTTCTCGAGGGTCTTGCCGTAGTTGTCGATATCGACGTAGATCAGGCCGAAGGAGAGGCCGTATTTCTGGAACTCCTGCAGGCGCGTCGCCAGAGTCATGTCGAGATACGGCTTGGACGGGATGCCGGTCTCCGCGTCGATGAGGCCCATCTTGTCCAGCTCGGCCAGCCGCAGCGGCAGCGTCACCTTCGGCGCGGTGCCGCTGAAGGTCTCGACGGCCCCCAGGATCTCGCCGGCGTCGTTGAGCACGGGGATGATCTTCAGGGCCGCCGGCGTCCGGAACCCCTCTTTGTGCTGAAGATAGACGTCGAGGGAGCGGGCGACGCCGTCCCGCAGGGTCATGGCCACGGGGCACTTGTCGCGGCAGATATCGACGCCGCCCGGATCGACGAACAGGACGGGCTGGCTGTCGCAGGCCGTCCCCAGCACGCTGGCCGCCTCGCGGCCTGTGGCCTGTTCCGCGGCCTTGTTCCAGAAGACGATCTTGCGGTCCCGGTCGAGCCAGACGACCCCGTCCTGGACCTGATGGAGGACACTATTGCAGGCGCTCTTGGCGAGTCCCGGAAAGAGCTCGAGAAGGTTGTCTTCAGCCATAATCATACTTTCACCGCCCCTCATTTTAAGGGCAACTCCCGAATTGTCAATGGTTTTCTTGGGGCCCGGCCGGTTGACAACGTGCTAACCGCGTGTTATCTTGCCGACGCCGCCCAGGGGTGCGCCGCCATGGACAGTCTTCTCGGGACACGACTCAAGAAGGCCCGCGAGGAGGTCAATCTCAGCCAGGGTGCGTTCGCCAAGGCGCTCGGCCTGTCGTCCGAGTATATCTCGCTCCTCGAGTCCGGCAAGCGCACGCCGAGTTTCGAGACCCTCCAGAAGGTGGCCGGATTCCTCAACAAGAACGTCGCCTACTTCTTCCAGGACACGCGCCCCGCTTTCGAGGCGCTCGGCGGCCAGGCCGGGATCGACGAGCGGGTCCGCAAGGACCTGCGCAAGTTCCGGGCCACCTGCGACCGCTATCTCGAGCTCGAGGAGGCGACGGGCCGCCGCCTCGACCTGGCGCCCTGCTATGCCCGCGTTTCGCCGGAGCGGCTGGCCGAGGAGGAGCGCCGGCGCCTGGGCCTCGGCAGCGAGCCCATCCGCGACATCATGGCCCTCTGCGAGGTCAACGGCTGCCGCATCATCCGGCAGACGCTGGCCGACGAGGCCCGCATCGCCGGCATTTTCGTCTTTGACGAAGAGCGGAAGGCCGCTTTCGCCCTAGTCAACGCCAACGAGCCGGCCGGGCTCCAGACCCTTATCGCGGCCCACCTGTATGGGCATTACCTGGCGGACCGGGCCGACAGCCCCATTATCGACAACCCCGACGTCGTCATCGACGAATATGTCTCGCTCTATCCCCCGCGCGAGCAGTTCGCCCAGGCCTTCGCCTCGCGTTTCCTCGTGCCGCCCGAAAAGCTCGCCGAGCTCATCGAAAAGGACATGCGGGCCCGCTCGCTGACCTTCGATGACGTCCTGTTCTTCAAGCGCTACTTCGGGGTCAGCACCAGGGCCCTGCTGCGGACGCTGCGGACGCGCGGCGTCCTGGCCGAGGCCAAGTTCGAGGAGTTCTTCCGGCGCGGGCCCGAGGACCGGGAGCAGGAGATCTTCGGCAGCCTCTCCGGGCAGGAGGAGCGCCGCAACCGAGCCCTCTTCCGGAAGTCCCGGACGATCCCCTCCGACCGCTTCCGGCTGCTCGAAGCCGAAGCCGCCGCCCTAGGGAAGTCCCGTCCCGGGACGAACACCGCCCCGCCCTCTGCAGGAGGATCCGATGAGTAAAGCTGTTCGCGTCCTGGTCCTCTTTCTCGTGTTCGATGCCGTCGTCGTCGGCGGCTACTTCCTTGTCAAGGCCCTGGGGCCCGGCGGGTCCGCGGACCCGACCAAGGGCATCGCCTGGGCCACGATGGACGAGAACACTCCGCCGGCGACCGAGCTCGAGCAATTCATCAAGACGGACGCCGAGGCGAACGGCCTCCTGCCGCTGCAGTTCCGGAGCTTTGGCCGCAGCCCCGCGGTCCTCAGGAAGTTCCGCGGGTCCAAGCTCGTCGGGGCCAGCGTGTCGGTCCTCGAGATGCAGTTCAAGGGCGTCGAGGATTGGGCCATCGTCGAGCTTTGGATCAAGACCGAGGACGGCCGGGAGATCCGCCGGACCGTCCTTTATGTCCTGACCGCTAACGCCTGGAAGGTCGGAGACAGCGGCCGCCTGGCCGAGTGAGCGGGTTCCCGCGCCGCGGAGGTTTTCCGATGTCGATCAAATCGCTGAAGACGGATGTCCTTGTTGTCGGCGCCGGGCCGGCCGGCCTGACGGCCGCGATCTATGTCGCCCGGGCCGGCCGCAAGGTCCTCGTCCTCGAGGGCCGCGCCGCGTCGCGCATGGCCATTCCCTACACGATCGAGAACTACCCCGGCTTCCCGTCGATCGACAGCGGCGAGCTGCTGGCGACCTTCCGGCGGCAGGCCGTCGAGTTCGGGGCCGAGGTCATCCCGGGCGAGGCCATCGCCTTCGCCCTCGACGGACGACCGAAATACGTGACCGCCAAGGACGCGGTCATCGAATGCGAGGCGGTCATCCTGGCCACCGGCCGGCCGGTGCCGAAGGCGCGCCTCATCGAGGGCGAGGGGGATCTCATCGGCCAGGGCGTGAGCTATTGCGCGACCTGCGACGGGCCGCTCTTCCGGGGACGGACAGTGGCCGCCGTGGGAGACTCGGAGGAGGCCCTGGAGGACGTCCACGCCCTTCAGTCCATGGGCTGCCAGGTGCTCTGGGTCCCCGGCGGGAGCGGGCCGGCGGCGGACTCCGCCGCAGCCAAGGCTCTCGAAGGCCGTGGCGTGACCATCCGCCGGGACGGCAAGATCAAAAAGATCCGCGGCGACGCCAGGGTCGAGACGATCACCATCGAGTCGGCGTCCGGGACGGAGGTCCTGCCGGTCGCGGCCGTCTTTATCTTCCGCGAGATCCCGTCCGGGCCGCTGTTCGAGAAGGCCGGCGTCATGGTCGACCATAAGCAGTGCGTCACGGTCGACCGGTTCCAGAAGACGAACGTGCCGGGGGTTTTCGCCGCCGGCGACATCACCTGTGGCGGCCTCCAGGTCGTCACGGCCGCGGGCGAAGGATGCGTGGCCGGGATGCAGGCCCTCGTCTACCTCAGAAAATAGGTCCCTTTTCCGGATTTTTTGGGGGTCACTTTCTCCGCCGCGATCGGCCGCCGAGGAGCCTCGGGGATCATCTCCGTTCGCCTGCCGGCGGGGAGCGGAGTTTGCGAAGCGGACCTGCAGAATTAGGCCGAGCACTCGAGGCCCAATTCTGCGAAATATCCAAGAAAAGCTCTTTGTTTAGGACATCTACCAGATGTGCAGCTCCGAGTCTCTCCGCAGCGCATCTGGGCCTCCGCTCTCTAAGTTCGCTCCGGGTAGGTCTCCGTCGCGCTGAAGGCTAAATCACCGCCTTATGCTCCCTCCGACGATTCCCCTCATCCCCTTCTTCGGCGGCCTTATCGACGGAACGCTCACGATTTTCCCCACAGCTCAATTACGGAAAGTCCACCTGATATCGAGGTTGCCAGATCAGGCCGTGATCCCGGCGTGGGACGAGGCGCTATGAAGCCGGAAGGTGATCCGCTTGGAGCGGGAGATCGTGACCCGGCCGCCGATCGGCACGACCATGAGGTTCCGCGAAATGTCGTGGCCGAAGTTGGAGACCGTCAGGATGGGCAGGGGATAGCCCTGCTTGCGGCGGTCGCGGACGACGTCGGCGAGATAGGTCCGGATGAAGCGGATGGACTCGCGCGGCGTCTTCGACGTCCCGACATGGTTCTTCCCCGGGGGGGTGACCGAGCCGATGACGATGCCCTTGATCCTGGCGAAGACGTTGTGGCGGCGCAGCGCGGCGAGCAGGCGGTGGAGGTCCTCGACGTCGACCTGGATGTCTTCGAAGAAGAGGATATGACGCCGCCAGCTGAACTTGGGGGGCTTTCCCCGGTTGAGGAAGTTGACGAAGGTCGAGAGGTTGCCGCCGATGGGGATGCCGGACAGCCTCCGGGGCGGGGGAGGGGTCAGCCAGGCCGAGCCTTTGTAATGGATCTCTTCCCCGCGGATGAGGGCGATGAGGCTCCGGAAATCGCCTCGGCCCACCTTGAGCGAAGGGAAATAGATGACCGGGACGCGGCAGGCGTGATAGATCTCGTTCAGGAGGAAGGTGAAATCCGAGAAGCCAACGAACAAGGGGCGGCGGGCCCGGATGACCCGCAGGTCCTTGGCGTCGATCTTGCGGATGAGGTCCTCGGCCCCCGTGCCCCCGGCGACGGAGATGATCAGGTCGAGGCCCCGGATGGATTCCTTGAACACGGCCGCCCGGTCGTCGACGGGCGCCGTGACGTGGTCGATCTCGGTGTCGCTCGAGTAGAGGTGGGGGCTGAGATAGACCGTTCGGACCCCCAGGGCCTTCTTGAGCCGCCGGGCCGTCCGGTCGAGGAGCGGCTTCTCCCGGACCGACAGACAGGTCGAGGGGGCGATGAAGCCGATCTTCTCGTAGACCATGGTGACAGCGATGCGCGATAGAGGGCTAGCCTAGCAGAAAAAAGGGGCCCTGTCGAACGCGCGGCTGGCCGTCCCGGCGCGTCCCCGGGCCCCTTCGATCAGAAGGACTTGAGCTTCTGACCGGGACCCGAGAGCTGGAGGGCCTTGAGGGCCTTCAGCTCGATCTGGCGGATCCTCTCCCGGGTCAGCTTGAAGTGCTGGCCGACCTCTTCGAGCGTGTATTCCCTTCCGTCGCCGAGGCCGTAGCGCATCCGCAGCACCAGCGTTTCCCGCTCGGGCAGGGTGCGCAGGGCCGCCTCGATCTGCTCGCGGAGATTGATGTGGATGACCGTGTCCGGAGGGGACGGGAAGGCCTTGTCCTCGAGCAGGTCGCCGAGGCAGCCCTCGCCGTTCTCGCCGAGCGGCGTCTCGATGGAAACGGGATCCTGGGAGCTATAGAGCATCTCCAGGACCTTATTGACGGGCAGGTTCATTTTCTTGGCCAGCTCATCGGGATTGGGCAGCTTGCCGCTCTCCTGGACCGAGGTCTGGGAGATCTTCTTGAGCCGGTGGATGGTCTCCGTCAGGTGCACGGGGATGCGGATCGTCCGGCCCTGGTCGGCGATGGCCCGGGTGATGGACTGGCGGATCCACCAGGTCGCGTAGGTCGAGAACTTGTGGCCGCGCCGATAGTCGAACTTCTCGGCGGCCCGCATCAGGCCGATGTTGCCTTCCTGGATAAGGTCGAGGAGCTGGAGCCCCCGGCCCTGGTATTTCTTGGCGATGGAGACGACCAGCCTCAGGTTCGCCGAAACGAGGTCGCCCTTGGCCCGTTCCCGGGTCCGGCGGCCGGACTGGATGGCCAGGAGGATGGCCTTGTTGTCTTTGCGGAGCTGTTTGCCGGCCTCCTTGAGGCTCTCCTTCAGGCGGAGCTGGACGGCCTGGACGATCCGGTCCTGGAATTCGGGCTTTAGCTCGAGCTCGCGGGCCAGCTGAACGATGCGGACGGCCAGCCGGCCGCGGGCATAACGGTTCCGGACGAGGGGCCGGATCTTGATCAGCCGGCCGCAGAGGGCCTTGATCTTGTGGATACGCTCGAGGACCTCGCTCCGCCGGTCTGCGAGGCTGTCCTCGGTGAAGCTGTCCTCGGCCATGTTGAAGTACTTGACGAAGGCCTCGGGGGTCCTCTTGAGAAGGGCCTCAAGGGAGGCCAGCTCGTCCAGCGTATATGGGGTCCTGACGAGGGCCTTGAGGATGGCCCTCTCGCCGCGCTCCATGCGCCGGGCCAGGCCGATTTCCTGGTCCCGGGAGAGAAGGAGGATCGAGCCCATCTCCCGCAGATAGATCTTGACCAGGTCGGCGGTCTGCTCGATGTCCTCGGGCGAGTTCAGGCCCTTGCCGCGGCCGTTGCCGTTCCTGGGTTCGCCGAGACGCCCGCCAAGAGAAGCGGGATCGGCCCCGAAGGGATCCTCGTCCTCCGCGAAGACGTGGCCGGACGGCCCGCTGGGGAGGAGCCCGAGCAGCTCTTCGTCGTTCTTGTACTTGTATTCGGTCGCCATGATCGTCTCCCTAATCTATTATTCTTATAGGAAAACTACATTCCTAAGCTTTTCGTTTCTGCGCCTGGACCTTTTTTCATTTTCAGGAGCCCGCAACCTCAGTTTCTAACCGGGTTGACGGTGAAAAAGTTTCACCCCCGGGGGGCGGGGCTCCCGGACAAGAAGCGCGGAGGATACCCCCTCCCCTCACGCTTGTCAAGAAAAAACTTTACATCGCGGGAATTCTCCCTATCAGAACCGCCGGCCTCCGAGGGCCGTTCCCGCCTGAAGAGCCACCTTCCAAGTCTTAATCTCATCTTGGTCCCTCCGATGGCATTCCCCCTTCTTCAAGATTCGTGCCAGGACAACGGCAGGGAGGCGTCCTATAAAGAGGACAGCAACAGGTTATCGGTTGGGCTCAATAGCAGACGTAGCCGTGTCTCTCGAAGTATTTTTGATGATACTCTTCCGCCTTGTAGAAAGCCGAGGCGGGAACGAGCTCGGTCGCCAGGCGTCTTTTGAATGTCCCGGACTTGGCGAGCTCGGCCATGATCGCCACGGCCGTCTCCTTCTGGGCCTCGCCGTGATAGAAGATGGCGGACCGGTACTGGGTGCCGCGGTCGGGCCCCTGCCGATCGACCTGGGTCGGGTCGTGGATCGAAAAGAAACGGCGGACGAGATCGGCATAGGGGAGCCGTGACGGATCGAACGTCACTTGAACGGCCTCGGCGTGGCCCGTCTTGTCGGTGCAAACGTCTTCGTAGGTCGGGGCGACGGTTTTTCCGCCGGTGTATCCGACCACCGTGGCGACGACCCCCGGGATCTTGCCGAGCTTGTGCTCGACGCCCCAGAAGCAGCCGGCGGCAAAGGTCGCGACCTCGGTCGCCGCGGCCTCGGTCTTTTCGGGAGCGGCCGCTCCGGCCGCCTCGGGCTTGAAAGCGAGGGAGGCCGAGTTCACGCAATAGTGAAGGAACGTCGGCTCGGGGCCGTCGTCGAAGACGTGGCCGAGATGGGCGCCGCAGACGGCGCAGCGAACCTCGATCCTCTTGGCCAGCAACGAATAGTCATCCTTGTAGTCCAGGTTCTTTTCGTCGATGGGAGCGGTGAAGCTCGGCCAGCCCGTGCCGTGCTCGTACTTCATCTCCGAGCGGAACAGGGGCGCGCCGCAGCCGGCGCAGACGTAGATCCCCTTGTCCCAAAAATCGCTGTATGTTCCGGTGAAAGGCCTCTCCGTGCCGCACTTCCGCATGACCTCGAACTGTTCGGACGTGAGGGCGGCCTTCCATTCTTTTTCCGATCTCTTGACCTTGGGCGGCATGTTCTGTCCTTCCGAGGAGGCGTGGACGATCAGCCGGGGATCGGTGCCGGCGAGCGCGTTGAGGCCCCGCCAGCCGGCGAGGCCGAGGACGACCGCCGCGGCGAAGATCGCGATCCTGACCCTGAGGGGCACGCACGCCTCCCGTTCCCGTTAATTCCTACAAAATTAGTATACATTAAGACCCCCAAAAATCAAGGACCGCGCCTATGCCCCGATCCGGCCCGGAAAATTTCCTAAATTGGACACTTTTATGATTGACAAGGGAGAAAACGAGGCCCTATAATGAATCCGCTGGCTGGAGAGGGATCCTCCTTAGCCCCGCTTCCTTTTCCTTTGAAACCTTGGCGCCTCACCAGCCAGCCTTCTTCCCAGAGCGACCGGAGGGAGCGGAGGCCCAGAGGCACAGCGGAGAAACACGAAGCTGCGCCTCTGGTAAATATCTTAAGAATAGAGCTTCTTTCGGCCTATCTCCCAGAACCGGGCCCGCATCTCTTCTACTTCTTCTCCGTCTCTTTGCCTTGCGCCGGCGGCGCCGGCTTCAGGGCCTTGGCCCGCTCCTTGAGATGATCCTTGAGATCGAGATAGGGGACCCCGTCCGTGTACCACGACGGCGCCGGCTGGCCCATAAGGTAATGGTCGAAGAACTCCTTCATCCGGACCGTGTAGTCCTTCTGGTTGGCCGGCTTTTGAAGCCCATGGTTCTCGCCGACATATTGAAGCATGACGACCGGCTTCTTGAGCCGGCGCAGAGTGTTGTAGTATTCGATGCCCTGGTTCCAGACGACCGCGCCGTCCTTGTCGTTGTGGAGGATGATGAGCGGGGTCTTGACGTTGGCCGCGTAATAGACCGGCGAATTCCGCTGGTAGGCTTCGAGGTTGTCCCAGTAGCCGCCCTTGAACCGGCCCTGGCTCGATTCGAAGATGGGCTGGTTGGCCGAGCCGCTGTTGAAATAGATCGAGCTGTACATGCTGATCATGTTGGTCAGCGGCGCTCCGGCGACGGCGGCGGCGAAATCCGCCTGGGTGATGAGGAAGGCCGTCTGGTAGCCTCCCCACGAATGGCCCTGGAGGCCGATCTTGGAGCGGTCGACGACGCCGGCCGCGACCGCGGCGTCGATCGCGGGCAGCACGCACCAGGCCGCCGACATGCCCGGGTCGTTGATCTTGTAGGCGATATCGGGGAAGAGCACGGCGTACCCGTTGCTGGTGTAGACGGACTTGTTGAAGCCGTTGGCCGACGGCTGCGCGTAACGGTTCAGCTGCTGCGACATCTTCTCGTAGTAATAGACGATCGTCGGGTAGCGCTTGCCCTTCTCGTAGTTGGCCGGCAGGAAGAGGGCGGCCTGCAACGGCTTGTCGAGGCCGCTCTTCGCGTCCATCTTGTAGTCGAGCAGGATCTGCCCGCTCGTCCAGAGGAAGTCTTTCTGCTGGGGGTTGGCTTCGGTCAGGCGCCGGCCGTTCCGGAGCAGGGCGTCCGCGGCGTAGTAGTCGGGGTAGTCCTTAGACGTGTCCCGCGTGTAAACGAAAACATCGGCCTTCTTGGCCTTGGCCAGGCCGCCGAATCCGGCGTCGGCCCATAGCAGGAGCACGGGCGCCTTCCCCTTTTCGACGCGGGCGATGCCGGCCTTCTTCGTCCATTCCCCGTAGACGCTGAAATACTGCGGCTGGGAGAGGTCGACGGCCTTTTCCTCGGGGTCGAGACGAAGGCGGCGATAGCGGAGCTTGTCCTTGGCGCCGTTCACGGTCAGGTTGACGGCCGGGCCCTTGCCGCTCACGGGAACGCACCAAACGTCCCATCCGTCCGAGAGGAGGACATTCAGGCCGTCCTTGGCCGAGCCGACCGGATAGTCCGGCGGCTTGACGACGTTGTGGTCGTCGTCCTCGTTGACGAAAGAGGCCGGCACGTCCTTGGTGATGTTGACCGCCCGGCCCGCGGCCATGTCGTAGGTATAGAAATGGCCGTCTTCGTAATAAAGAAAATGCGTCCCGTCGAAGAGGGGCATAAAGAGGTTGCGGCACCTTGTCAGGGCCGGGGCCCGTTTTCCGGTCTTGAGGTCGATGACGCTGACGTCGGAGAAGCTCCGGCCGTCGAGGTTCGCGTCGAGCTCGTAGGCGCGGATGTCCTCGCCGACAGCGAAGCGGTCCTTGGGGGCCGGTTCCACCTGGCGCAGCGTGTCATCCGCGAGCCGGATGAAGGCCTTCTCGGCCACCCGGTACTCGGCGAGGTAGCTGAAGCTCTTGTCCCGCTGCTCCTCGACCTGCTGCTCGGATTGGAGCCGTTTGTCCTGCCCGTGCCAGATGACCAGGTCCGGGATGTCCTCGTCCGCGATCTCCTCGGCCTTGGGCGCGGCGGCGACGGCGGCGTCGGTCCCGGCCTTGGCCGCCTCCGCGTCCTTCTTGTCGGCGTCTTTCTTTTTCTTCGCCTCGTGGATCCCGAACAGGACGGCGTCGAAGCTTTCCGTCCACTTCGGGGTCCGCTCGGGGCTGACGGTCATGCCGGCCGGGAAGGCCTTGTCGGCCGCGGGGTCGTAGGCGATCTTACGGGGGCCCTTGGCCTCGCCGAAGCCGCTGAAGCCGAGCACGCTCCAGAGCCTGTCCTCGAAGCCCTTGTCCTCGCGGCCCTTGAGGACGGCCAGCGCCTCGCCTTTTTCCGACCAGGACAAGGACTTGTAGGAGGCCTTGTCGTTGTCGAGCGAGACGACCTTGCCCGAGCCCATCTCGCGCAGCTGAAGGCCGTTGCCGACCTGGCCTTGGGCGTCGATGATCAAGGCCAGCCGCGCCCCCGCCTTGTCGAAGGCATATTCGGCGACGTTGCCGATGTTGACCTCGAGGCCGGACGCAAGCTCCCGCAGCAGGAGGTCGGAGCCGGACCACTTGTCCTTTTCCTTGTCCTGCCCCTCGGGGGCGTAGCGGTGCAGGGCGACGAACCCCGGATTGTCCCCCGAGAAGGCCAGGCCGCGGACCTTTTCGAACTCCGTCTTGGCCCCCGACGCCAGGTCGACGAGGACGGCCGTCGTCGTGACACGCTTCTTGTCTTTCCTCAGGGCCTTTATCTCTTTGGAGCCGGGATAGGCGAGGAAGGCGGCCCAACGGGAGTCGGCCGAAAAGCCGGTCCTCGGGCCCGACCCGAAGCGGGGCGCCTCGCCGACCGGGAACCGGTATTCTTTCGTGCCGGAAACCTGGCGGATGACCGTCTCGCTCTCTCCCTCGAGCGGGCTGAGCCTGTACATGAACCAGGCGCCGTCGGGGGAGAGCTCGGCGCCGCCGATCGACTTCCAGGCGAGGATGTCCTGGAGAGCGATGGGGCGGGGCGCGGCCGGGGAAGCGGGCGCAGCCGGCCTGTCCTGGGCGGCGAGGGCCGCCCCGGCGGTCATGAAGAGGACGGCGATGAGGGGGATCGAGAGGAGGCGGGGCTTGGTCATAGGCTTGTTCCTTGTCGCTCTTTATTCCGTTTTCCCTGGTACATCAGGAAGTCGGCGTGGGCCAGGAAATCGTCGAGCTGCTGGTATTTTTGGGGGTCGATGCGGACGAGCCCCATGCTGACCGACAGGCGAAGCTTGGGATAGTCCTTGAGCCGGAAGGCCTGGACGCCTTCCTCGATGCGGCCGGGCAGGCCGCGCTCGCCTTGGCCCTTGGAGCGCATGGCCAGGACGGCGAACTCGTCGCCGCCGATGCGTCCGATGACATCGGACTCGCGGAGGGTCGTCCTCAGGATCGCGGCCACGCCCTGGAGCAGGAGGTCCCCGACGGGATGGCCGTAGGTGTCGTTGACCTCTTTCAGGCAATCGATGTCGAGGAAGACGAGGTAGTTGTCCTTCTTGATCCGCTTGGCGATCTTCATCTGCTGGAGGCCGAACGAATAGAAGCCGCGGCGGTTGTTGAGCCCGGTCAGATGGTCGGTCAGGGACAGCTCCTCGAGCTTTTCGTTGGTCAGCTGGAGCTTGCGCAGGGCCTGCTGGAGGCGGCGCTCGACTGTCTTTCGTTCGGTGATGTCGACGAGGATGCCGTCAAAATGCCGGGTCGACCCGTCGGGGGCGGTCACGCGGCGGCAATGGTCGCGGACCCAGAAACGCCGACCGTCCGGTCTTCGGAGCATGTACTCCTTGATCGCCGTGGGCTCCGAGGAGAGCTCGGACATGTGCTCGGCCCGGTCCTCCCCGTGGACGTAGAAGTCCCTGACGTTGCGGGAGAAAAGCTCCCGGGGCTTCTCGAAGCCAAGCATCACGGCGAGAACGGTGTTGGCCTCGCTGATCCGGCCGTCGGCCGTCGTCCGGTAGACGCCGACGGGCAGCTGTTCGAGCAGGGCCTGGTAGCGGGGCTCGGCGTCCGGGCTGGGGGAGGGAGGGGTCGTCCGTGTTTTCCTGGACCTGGGGTCTTGTTCGCTCATGTCCGTTCGAATCTAGCAAAGACGGCCCGCCTCTGTCAAAGAACGCCGCCGACAAGAAGGGACCTGGTTTACGCAACGGCTCCTGGGGACAACCGGCCGTTGCGTAAACCAGGTCCCCTCCGGGATCGTCCGCCAACGCGAGCCGTGACTTCATCTCCGCAAAGGTGTAGGAATAGGGGACGGGGCCGGGGAGGCGTAAACGCGCCCGAGAGGGCCGGCGTATTCTCCGATGGAACGAGGGACAAGGGCTCCCGTGGACGAACAGGAAACGATCGAGGGCTGTCTGCGGGGGGACCCTGTCTCCGAGCGGGCGATGGTCGAGGCCTACGGGGTCCTCGTCCTGTCCGTGGCCCTGAACGTTCTCGGCAACCGGCAGGACGCGGAAGACGTCTGTCAGGAGGCGTTCCTCCAGGCCTTCCGCCACCTGGCCCGCTACGACCGGGAGAGGAGCTTCAAGACGTGGCTCCTGACGATCGCCTATAGGAGGGCGCTCGACATGCTCAGGAAGCGCAGGCGCTTCAGGGAGTTCGCGACGCGAGCCCGGTTCGAGCCGGCCGCGACCGGAGAACGCCGCGAGCCCGGTCCGGCGGCCGCCGCGCCTCTGCCGTCCAAGCTCCTCGAGGCCCTTTCGCCCCGGGAGCGTCTGGCCCTGACCCTTTGGGCCAACGAGGGCTACGCGGCCAAGGACATTTCTGAGGTTCTGGCCTGCTCCGCCTCGACGGCCCGGGTCTATCTCTTCAACGCCCGGCGCAAGATCAAGGCCCTCCTGGAGAAGGATCATGAAATTCTGCAACATCGTTGACCTCTTTTACGAGGCTCTGCCGCTCTCGCGCTCCCGGGACTGGCTCATCCGCGCCCATGTCGAGCGTTGCCCGCGATGCCAGGCCCGGCTCCTCAACCGCGACGAGGCCCGGAGCCTGCTCGTCGCGCCGGCCCAGCTCCGAGGCGCGGCGGATCTCTGGCAGAAGATCTCGGCTCAAGCGGCCCCGTCCGTCCCGGGCCGGGAGACCCCGGCGGCGCGCGGCGCGGTCTTGTGGCGTTGGGCCGCCGTCACGGCCATGACCGCGGTCATGGCCCTCGCCGGGTTCTGGCTTCTCCGGCAGATCGAACGTCCCGGCCTCGACGGCGTCGAGATCGCGGCGGCCCAACGTTTCGAGCTCGATTACGTCAAAGTGGGCGGCGCACCCGCCCAGACCTTCGTCTATCAGCCCCAGGGGACGGACACCGTCTTCGTCTGGGCTTCCAAGGCTCCTTAAGAGGAGGGGTGACATGAAAAGAACGCTGTCTCTACTCGTTCTCCTGGTCCTCGGCCTCTGGACGTCGGCTCCGGCCGCCGCCCGCGGCGAGGATCCGGCCGGACAGGCCTTAAAGGGGTCTGCGACCAGGTTCGAGATCAAGATGAGGATCCTCGAAGGCAGCCGGGGAGGACCGGCCCAGCCGGCCAAGCCGGTCACGGCCTCGTTCCTGAAATTCCAGAACTTCATCAATTTCGACACGCCCGAAGACATGCAGGTCGAACAGCAGATCCGGAAGCTCTACAGCCTCAAGGAATTGAGCCTGGTGACCGAGGCCCCGATCCTCTGGGAAAAGGGCTTGGCCGAACGGGCCTTCCACATGTTCCGCATCAACGGCCAGGAGTACCTGGTCCTGGTCACGCCGGGCCGGCTGGTCGACAAGAACCAGTTCCGGATCGAGGTTTACGAGCAGTCCTCCGATAAGAAAGCGAGCCTGCTGGACACGGAATTCTCCCTGCCGGACAAGAGCGCGGCCGTGTTCGGATTCGAGAACACGGAGGGCAAGCCCTACTTCATTTCCCTGCGGATCACCGGCTGGGGAGGGGCCCTCGGCGGCGCGTGGTCGGGCGGAGTCCCTCTCTATCCGGGTTCCAGCCCGAAGGAAGGCGAGAAAGTCATGCCGCCCAAGCTCGTCAGGGAGGTCAGCCCGGTCTACCCCGAGGCGGCCCGGAAAGCCGGAGTCGAAGGGGTCGTGATCCTCGAGGCGACGACGGATACCTACGGGGGCGTGGCCAAGGTCAAGGTCCTGCGTTCGATCCCGCTCCTCGATCAGGCCGCGATCGATGCCCTGAAACAGTGGGTCTATGAGCCCGTTATCGTCGACGGCAAGCCCGTGCCGATGACCTTCACCGTGACCGTCCAGTTCAAGCTGGACGACAAGAAGCCCGAAGTGGGGGGTGTTGTCGGCGGGATTTACGGCGGGGTCGAAGGCGGAGTTCAGGGCGGTGTCACGGGAGGGGTCGAGGGCGGCGTCGTCGGCGGCGTTTCAGGCCAGGATCTCAAGGCATTCGAGAAGGGCGCTGTCCGGGCCGTCGGCAAGATCGAGCCGCCGAAGCTCCTCAAGGAGGTCGCCCCGGTCTATCCGGAGATCGCCCGGCAGGCCCAAGTTGAGGGAACTGTTATCCTCGAGATCAAGGCCGACGAGCAGGGGCACATCGTCGATGTGCGGGTCTTGCGCTCGATCCCGCTCCTCGACATGTCGGCCATCGAAGCCGTCAAACAATGGAAGTACGAGCCGCTCGTCATCGACGGCAAGCCCCGGCCGGTCATTTTCACCGTCACCGTCCGGTTCCTCCTGGATAGCGGCTTCAAGAAAGACGTCCTGAAGAAGTTCGCCGCCGGCGCGATACGGGCCGAAGGCGAGATCCAGCCGCCCCAGCTTCTCAAAGAGGTCACGCCGGTCTATCCCGAGGCCGCTCGGCAGGCCGAGGTCCAGGGCACGGTCATCCTGGCTGTCAAGGCCAACGAGGAAGGACGGATCGTCGATGCCGTGGTCCTGCGCTCGATCCCGCTCCTCGACCAGGCCGCGCTCGACGCCGTGAAGCAATGGGTCTACGAGCCGAAGATCATCGACGGAAAGGCGGCGCCGATCGTCTTTACGGTGACGGTCCGCTTCGTGCTGAAGTAGGCCGGGAGGTCAGGGAGCCTTTTTGAGGCTCAGCATCCAGTCCTCGAGGACCTTGATCGTCTCCGGGGCGAGGGCTTTTCCCGGCGGCATCCGCTTGCCCTTGATGCCGGTTTCGCCACGGACCTTTTTCAGGACGTAGCTCGACTCCGGCGCGGCCGTGTCGATGATCTTGAGCCCGGGGACCTCCCGGCTGGGGACGTCGAAGGCGGCCTCGATCTTCGCGGCTTCCCAGCTCAGGCCCCGGGGGGCGAACTGGCCCTTGTGGCAGTCGACGCAATGCTTGGCAAAGACCGAGGCGACGTCCGCCGGCAGACATCCGACGAGGCTTTTTTCCATCGTCTCCTCCTTGCCGGCGCGGGCGGGCGGCTCATTCGCCGGTCTCCGCGTCAGCTCATCCGGGAATAGTCGTACTCCGAGCCGAGGACGCTGTGCGGGATCAGGAACGCCAAGAGCGTCACGAGCGACGCGGCGATGACGAAGGGCCGGGCGGGCTTCCCCTTGCGGCCGGCGATGAGGGCCGCGACCCAGAACAGGAACGCGATCAACGTCTTGTTGTCGGTGAGGTCCGTGCCGGCCGGGAAGCCGGCCCAGGCGACGCCGAAGGCGAACTTCTGAACGAGCGGCCCGAGGACGAAGCCGCCGAGGAAGAGCAGGGCGACCGTCCAGATCGCCAGCCGGCGCGGGTTCCGTTTCTTGTCGAGCGCGGCCAGCCCGGCCGCCGTGGAGAGCAGCATCCCCGCGAACATGACGAGGATGTGAGGGATGATGATCCACGCGGGGACGGGGTCCTTGAAACGGAGCACGGCCGGCGTGTCCCCGGACAGGCTCTTCGATTCCCCGCCGCCCGTCAGGATGATCTTGTAGGCGATCTTGCCGGCCGTCGGCTGCCGGGGCAGGCCGCCGACGAGCCGGTCGCCCTGCCGGACGAGGGCCGCGGTCATCCAGTCGTCCGCGCTCTTCGTCCGGCGCCACTCGATGCGGCCCTCAAGGGGCGCGGGGGCCGTCACGGAGATCGCCGCGTCGGCCGTGGTTTCGGCGCTGCGGACGAGTTCGTAGCGGGCCTCGGTCCCGCCGACGACGGTCGTGCCCTTGAGAGGGTAGGTCGGCCCGGTCACCCTTTGGTAGATCGCCGAGGCCAGGGTCAGGACGACCGCCAGAGTCCAGAACAATCCCTTCCTCATGGCGCCTACTCCTTGACCTCGATCGAGCCGAGCACGGCCGAGCCCTGGATCGTCAGGGTCCCTGTCGGCGTCCCGCCGCTCGCGGCGCCCTTGTGGGATTCGATCGAGCCCAGCACGGGCGTCCCCTGGAGCACGACCTGCCAGTCGCGGGGGACGAACACGGTGATGGCGCCGAAGACGGCCGAGAGGACCAGGGTCGCCTGGCCGCCGGCGAGCCGGGCGTTCCGGAGATCGATGTCGGCCGAGCCGAAGACGACGTCGGCCTTGCCGCCGCGGAAGTTCTGGGACTCGACCTTGCGGGCCGTGCCCGAGAAGACCTGGCTGACGGCCAGGTCGTCGGCGGTGTCGCCGGCCATCTCAGGGGTCCTTTTCCTGTCCGGATGCCAGGCAGGGCGCAGCAGGATCCACAGCCCGACGGCGATGATCGCCAGGGGCCAGAGATAGCGCCAGACGGCCTGGTCGAAGATCCTCAACCGGAGCAGCAGGAAGAACGTCCCGAAGAGGATGAAGAAGATGCCCGAACCGGCGTTCCGGAAGTTATTGCTGAGAAGGATCGAGACGCCGATGAGGATGAAGATGACCGGCCAGAAGCGGGCGACGAGGTCGCCGAAATCCAGCGTGCCCGCCCGGTCGAGAAGGAAGAGGACGCCGAGAACGACGAGCAGCAAACCCCAGAAGATGCGGCCCTGGCTCCGATGTTCGCTCATGATTCCCTCCGTTAGGCCCTAGGATAGCAGAACGGCGCGGGGCTGTAAAAAGGACGGCTAGAGGCGGCGGAGGCCCATGCCTCCGCTGACCTCGAGGACCGCCCCGGTCGAATAGCCGAGGTCCCCGCGGGCCAGCGCGGCCACGGCCCGGCCGACGTCGTCCGGGGTGCCCCACCGTCCCTGCGGCACGAGGCCCTTGGCGATCAGCCTGTCGTACTTGGCCTTGACGGCCGCCGTCATGTCCGTGGCGATGATGCCGGGCCGGACCTCGAAGACGCCGATGCCGACGGCGGCGAGCGCGTCCGCGAACAGGGCCGCCGTCATGCTCAGGGCCGCCTTGGACACGCAGTATTCCGGCCTCGAGACCGAGGACCATTCGGCCGAGATCGAGGTGATGAAAACGATGGCCGGCCGCGGGCCGCCGGGCCGGGGCTTCCGGGCCGCCATCCGTTTCGCCGCGTTCTGGGTCAGGAAGAACGGGCCACGGGCGTTGATGGCCTGGAGCCGGTCGTAGCTCTCGGGCTGTGTCTCGAGGATGTGCCGGCGCTTGAGCGGGGCGACCCCGGCGTTGTTGACGAGCACGTCGATCCGGCCGCAGACGCCGAACGCGGCGTCGAGGAGCCGGCCGTGGTCCTCGAGGCGGGCGATGTCGCCGGCCACCGGCAGGAACCGTCCGCCGAGCTCCCGGACCCTCTCCTTGACCTCGAAGAGGCCTTTAGCCTTGTTGTCGGGGTCGAAATCGATGTCGACGCCGACGACGTCGTATCCTTCGCGGACGAGGGCCAGGACGATGCCGCGGCCGATGCCTCGGCCGGCGCCGGTCACGAGGGCGGCGGGAGCGTACGGTTTTTTCTTAGCGGCCACGCTCATTCCTCCTTTTCAGGCTCGACGACGATGCGGCCGGCGCGATAGTCGGCCCAAACCGATTCGAACCAGCCGTGCGTCGCCGGCACCGGCCGGGCCGGGGCCCAGCGCTTGTGGACGCGCCCGCGGCCGTCCAGCCGGATTTCGAGGATGCGGGACGAGACGAAGTCCCCGGGCTCGGCGAGCGAGAAGGCCCACGCGGGGCCGAGCCGGGGATCGGCCGGCGTTCCGGAGGCGTCGGGGACGAGATAGGACCCGCGGCTCCTGCCGCCGCGATCGATGTATTCGGCGACGGCTTCGAGATAGACGGCGCTCGTCAGGGCCAGGTCGAGCGCCCGGAAGCCGAGCGGCAGGTCACGGGGCGAGCCGATCCGAACCTCCCGGCCGGCCCGCCGCCAGAGCTCGAAGGCCCGGGCCTTTTCCGCCCGGACGGCGTCCGGGACGCGGATGACCGCGCCGCAACCCGACATCCTGCGCCGGATCTCCTCCAGGCAATCCTCGGGCGTCAGATCCCCGGACCTCGGAGCCTCCAGCATGCGTTCCGCCCTTTGCCAGGCCCTCGCCACCGTCGGGCCGGCGGCCCCGGCGAAGGCCCTCATGGCGGGCGGCCGGCCGTCGCGGCGATGCCTGATGAAGAGGGCGGCCCGGGCGCTCCCGACCTGTCCGGCGTTGAGCGCCGAGCCGCCGGGCCGGGTCACGCCGTGCGTCCCGGCCAGCTCGCCGACAGGGAAGAGGCCGCGGACGTTCGATTCCCACCAGAGCGAGACGCGGAAGCCGCCGTTGTTGTGTTGGGCGCAGACGGCGACCTCGAGGGGCTCGCGCCGGAGATCGATGCCGTGGGCGCGGTAAAGCCCGACGGCCGGCGGGTTCATCTTCATGAGCCGGGCGATCGGAGCCGGCAGGAGCGCGCCGCACTTCCGGAGATAGTCCGCGGCCTCGCTCGAGAGCATCGACGTTTCGAACGGGACGAGGCGCGCGTCGCCGCGGGCGTCGCTCCGGAAATCGAGGAAGACGCGGCGGCCCTTGACGACGGTCTCGCGATAGACGAGAAGGTCGATGAGGGACGATCCGCCGCGGACCTTGCGGGGATCGAACGGCCACTGGTAGCCCTTGAGAAAGACGGCCGTGGCCAGGGCGCCCATGTCGGGGAAATGCTCGTTGAGGAACTCCCTCTCGTCCCCGCCGGCGGCGTCGGTCGAGATGTAGCGAGGCACGGCCTGCTGATAGGTCCCGGAGACGTTCCAGCGGAACTTGGTCGAGGCCAGGCCGAATTGGGACTCGGTCAGGTTCTGGGCCGCGGCGCCGGCCTCGAAAAGGAGCCCGTGCGAGCCCGCCTGGCTCTCGGGGTACACGGAATGCTCATAGAGACCGCCGGGCCCGCCCGTTGCCGCCACGACGTTGACGGCATTGAAAAGGACGAAGCCTCGCTCGCGGGCGCCGAGGCGCCGCGCGTCGAGGGCCACGGCGCCGATCACCCTCTTCGATCCGCCCGCGCCGGCCGTGAGAAGGGCGATGACCGAATGGCGGTCGAAGACCCGGATGCGGCGCCGCCGGGCCTCGCCGCTCAAGGCTTCGAACATCAGCTTCGAGGTGAGCGGCCCGGCGGAGGTGGCCCGCTGGCGGGGGTCGTGGTCGGTCTTGTAGCCGACATAGGCCCCGAACCGGTCATGGGGAAAGGGCACGCCACGGGCGACGAGCCGGAAGAAGGCCTCGGGCGAACCCTGGGCCTCGGCCAGGGCGATGTCGCCGTGCATGGAGCCGCCGGCGGCCAGGTCGCGGGCCATGTCGGCCGCCGAATCGGGGATGTCCCCGGCGAGCGAGAGCTTGTAGTAGGTCTGCTTGTCGGAGCCCGACTCGGCCGAGGCCCCGGCCCCAAGCCGTTCCGTGACAACGGCGATATCGGTCTGCCCCAGCTCGTGCAGGCGGACGGCGGCGTTGAGCCCGGCCGCTCCGCTGCCGATGACGAGGGTGTTCAGCGAGTGCACCGGGAACGTCCGGCCCCCGATCCGCACCCGCCCCGATGTCATCGGGCCGGCCTCCTCCGCAGCATCGGCGCGCCGAGGAGGGCGGTCGCGACGAGGAAGGCGAGGCCGAAGACGATCCAAGCGTCCGCCGCGAAGAACAGGACGGCATAAACATAGATCCACAGGAACCCGAAATAGATCCACCGGCGCCTCTTAATAATAAGGAAGCCGACGAGGACGAGCGTCAGAGCCGCGAAGCCCGCCAGGGCCGCCTGAAAGTCCGACGTCTCCCTGATGATCAGAGCGGCGAAGGCCGCCGGGATGAGCAGCCACAGGCCCCGGCGCTTCTTCAGGCCGAGGAGGAGGGCCGAGCCCAGCGCCGCGGCGGCGAATCCCCCGGCGGCCAAGGCCTTGAGCCAGCCGGGGGGCCCGGGCCGGCCCTCGGCCAGCCGCTTGATCTCCCTCATCATCGTCTTTTCCATGATGAAGTGGGCCGGGTCGAGGATCCAGAAGCTGGCCAGCCGGCCGAGGAGGCCCGGCAGCGGGCCGCCTCGGCTGCGGGCGAAGAACCGTGTGCCGCCCGCGCCGTCGGGCTCGAGGGCGAAGGTGCCCCAGTTCCGGAGGGTCAGCGCCCGGCCCGGCTCGACGAACGACACTTTCCAGCCGGGGACGAACGTCTTCTTCGGCAGGCCGAAGAGATAGCCGGGCTTGACGGCGCGGACGATTTCCCTGGCCTGCCGCGTCTGCCACGCGGGCCGGATCTCGAAGATGTTATGGATGTCGGCCAGGGTCAGGTTCTCGAGCCAGGTGGCGCTGAAGAAGCCGGCCCGGTCCTGCCCGATCTCGATCAGCCAGGCCCAGACCTTTTCGGGCGGGGCCTCAACCGTGACGGCCCTCGTGCCGGTGACGACGCCGCCGATCCAGGCGTCGTCGCCGAGCAGGCCTTGGGACCGTTCCCGGGGCGCCGTCCCCCAGTTCAGGAACCAGGGCCGGGCGACGAGGCTGTAAGCGGCGATGGCCGCCATGATGATCAGGAAGGCCGCGATGTTCTCGACCAACCATCGGCGTTCGGCCTTGTTCATGCCTCGGGCCCTTTGCCGACGGTCTTCGTGAATTCCGGGTCGCGGACGGCGCAGCCCACCCGTCTCTGCCGGCGCAGGAGATGCGAACAGAGAGAACAGGTCGTGCATGTCTTGCGGGAGGACAGGCGGCCGTGCCGGATGAGGTCGGCCGCGAAGTCGGGGTAGGCGAGCGCGCCTCGACCGAGGCCGAAGGCCGCGCCGCGTCCGGCCGTGACCATGGCCGCCGCGACACCGGGCCCGAGCGTGCGGAGCCAGGAATAGCCGGCGCCGACGACCGGCGTCCACGGCGACGACCGCTGGATCTCGGACGCGATCCCCAGATGGCGGGCCACGCCCTCGAGCGGATGCTCGTCGGGGAGCCTGCCGCCCGGCGTGGGCTCGTCGAACGGCCGCCCGTAGTGCGGCTTCCAGGCCGGGATCCCCAATGACAGGGCCAGGAAGCGGACGCCGGAACGGACGAGGAGCGCCACCAGGGCTTTCGTTTCCGTCAAGTCGATGCGGTTTGGCTGGTCGGGATCCATCCCGAACCCGTAGGGGAAGGGAACGGTGTCTGTCGCCGACAGGCGGCTCGTGACGAGCAGCCCCGGGGCCTCCGCGCGGATGCCGCGGACGATCTCGAGAAGAAAGCGCGTCCGGTTCGCGAACGACCCGCCGTAGCGGCTGTCCTCCCGGCTGTGCGCGGCCAGCGTCTCCGAGACGAGATAGCCGTGACAGGCCTTGATGTCGACCGCGTCGAAGCCTGCGCCGAGGGCGAGGTCGGCGGCCTCCACGAAATCGTCCCGGATCGAAGCCAGCTCGCGGTCGGAGATGAGCGGGGCGTCCTCCGGCAGGTCGTGGACGGGGTCCAGGTGCGGGTTGTGCTGGACGATGATCGGCCGGGGCAGGCCCTCCGGCTTGGCGAACCGGCCCGAGTGGGTCAGCTGCAGCACGAGCAGGGGATTGTGGCCCGCGCTCCATTCCTTCCGGGCCGCGTCCCGGGCCTCCTCGACGAGCCGCGAGAAACCGCCCAAGGTCCCCTCGTTGAGCATCAGCTGGTTGGGATTCGATCGGCCGTCCGCCCTGACCGCCGCGGCCTCGCACCAGATGAGGCCGGCTCCGCCGGCGGCCAGGCGCCGGTAGCGGCGCCGGGTCCATTCCGAAGGCCCGCCCGTTACCTCCGCGTCCGCGCCTTCCATTGGCAAGGCGGCCAGGCTGTTGGGGACCGGACGCCCGCCGAAGGCGGCCTTTTCGAGAAGGATCGAGATCTCTTCGCTGAAGGGGATCTCGAGCCCCAGCCGTTTGGCCTCTTTCTCGAGGTCGGCGGCCGAGCGCAGGCGGAACCTCTCGTGGGCGGCCATCCTCTTTATTCTCCCGTCCGCCCGGCGATCCGCTTGACGGCCCGGATGTCGCGGCGCACACGCGCCTCGCAGACGAGCGCCCATCGGTCCCGCGGCAGCACCGCGAGATGTCCTTCGGCCAGGAGCGCCTGCGTCCGGGCGCCGAGGCCGAGCAGGCGGACGAGCTCGGGCACGGTGAGGTCCGGAAATCCGGCCAGGAAATCGGGATCGGCGACGGGCATCCCGAAGTCGCCGCCATGGTCCTCGACGGTCAGGTTGAGGCGCGGGTGGACGGCCCCGAGCGACTCGATGATCGCGGCGAGATCGATGACGCCCCGCCCCGCCTCGGCCGTGAACGAGACGAAGCCGTCCGGATCGATCTTCAGCCCGCCGTCCTTGATGTGGGTCGTCACGATCCACGGCAGGAGCCGGTCCGCCGCCAGGACGGGATCCTCGAGCATGGTCAGGAGGTTCATGGTGTCGAGGCAGACGCCCAGCCATTCGCCCGGAGCGGCCTCGCACATCTCGAAGAGACGGAGGAGCTCGAACGAGGTGAACTCGAAATGGGTCTCGATGGCCAGGATGACGCCGTTCGACCGGAGCATGGACTTTTGGCCGCGCAGGGCGCCGGCCGCCAGGCGGAGGAGCTCCTCCGTCGCCGGCCCGGCCTTCTGCCATCGCATCAGCCCGCCCGAGCAGGAGCGGACGGTCGACGCGCCCAGCGCGGCAGCCTGTTCGGCGGCCTTGCGGTTCCCGTCGGCGATGTCCTTGGGCCGGCCGGTCGCGAGGTCGAGCGGGATGTGCTCGCCGCCGCCCCATTCGACGTAGAGGCCGTTCTGGGCGGCGAAGCTCCGGAGCTCCTCGAGGAAGGTGCGGCCCACGGCCGTTCCCGGCGGCACGTTGACCTCGGAGAACTGGACGCCCTCGGCCCCGTTGAGAACGGCCCATTCGAGGACCTCGAACGGGGAGAGGTCGAGGGGCTTCAGACTGTAGCTGTCGACTCCGACCTTGAGCATCGTCATGGCTCCGTCCGGCGGCCTCATTCTAGCAGTTTTGGCGCCCCCTTGGCCAGACGTTCGTGCTTGAAAAAGCGCAGGCCTTGGGATATCCTACATCCCCATGAAGCGGATATTCGCCGCCCTCGTCCTCGTTCTCCTCGCCGCCGCCGGTCCGGCGCATGCCCAATCGTCGATCGTGGCCCAGATCGCCGGCGACAAGGCCGCCAGCCCCAAGCTCTATTTCAGCCTGAAATTCGGTCTCAACTTCGCGTACCTCAGCGGCACCCCCGATACCGGGCGGACGGGGGGCTTCAACGCCGGCCTCACGGCGACCATCCGCTTGTCCGACCGCCTCTCGCTCGTTCCCGAGATCACGCCCTTCTCGAGCAAAGGCGTTTCGGGGATCCCGCTCGACACGACCGGCGACGCGGCCCTCGACCCCTTTTTCGCCGACCTGAAGTCCTCCGAGCTGGGCCTGTCCTATACGGATGTTCCCGTCCTGGTCGTTTACCGCCTGGGACGTATCGGGCTCGGCGCCGGCCCCTATGCGGGACTTCTCAGCACGGCCCGGGAGACGTTCGTGGCCAAGGGGCCCGGGCCGGTCACCGGGGGCCCCGAGACCGCCCCCGACCTGAAATACACCCGCCGGGTCACGCCGAGCTACAAGAGCACGGATGTCGGCCTGGTCTTCGAAGGGTCCTGGACGATCACCAAGCCGCGGCGAGGCGTCGGGCTCGTCTTCCACTTCCGTTACCAGGCCGGCCTCGTCGACGTCCTTAGGACGCCGTCGCCCTCCGGCCCGCTGAGGAACTCGGTCATCCAGGCTTACCTGAGCTTTCCGTTTGTTTATTGAAGAGGCCCAAGCGGCCGCGCATTCTTCGGGAGGAGAGTCGAGATGCTGAAAGAGATGCAAGACGCCCTGATCGCCGGCAAGAAGGCCGAGGTCGAGTCGCTCGTCGACCGAGCGCTGGCCGCGGGCACGCCGGCCGCGACCATCCTGAACGAAGGCCTGATCCCGGGCATGGAACGTCTCGGCGTCCAGTTCAAGGCCAACGAGGTCTTCATCCCCGAGGTCCTGGTCGCCGCCCGGGCGATGAACGCCGGGCTGGCCAAGCTCGAGCCCCATCTGGCGAAGGCCGGGGTCAAGCCCCGCGGCATCGTCGTCATCGGCACGGTCAAGGGCGACCTCCACGACATCGGCAAGAACCTCGTGGCCATGATGCTCCGCGGCAACGGCTACAAGATCGTCGACCTGGGCGTCGACGTCGCCCCCGAGAAATATCTCGAGGCGGCCAAGGCGAATGGGGCCGGGGTCATCGCCCTGTCGGCCCTGCTGACGACGACGATGGTCCAGATGAAGGCCGTCATCGAGGCCGTCGAGAAGGCCGGCCTCGGGATCCCCGTCGTCATCGGCGGGGCGCCGGTCACCCGCGACTACGCCGACCAGATCCGGGCCCACGGCTATGCCCCCGACGCCGCTTCCGCCGTCGAGGAGATCGGCCGGCTCATCGCCGCCTGATGACCTCGCGCGAGCTGGTCGTCGCCACCCTCGAGTTCCGCAACCGCGGACGGGTGCCGCGCCAGCTCTGGACTCTGCCGTGGGCCGGCCTGAATTGGCCGGATGAGCTTCGCCGCATCCAAACGCGCTTTCCCGACGACATCGTGACCTGTCCGGCTTTTTTGCGGGAGCCGCTGCGGACGACCGGCCAAGAATACGAGCCGGGCCTTTTTGTGGACGAGTGGGGCTGCCGGTTCGAGAACAAGCAGGCCGGCATCATCGGCCAAGTCAAGGAGCCGGTCCTCCGGGACTGGCCCGAAGTCGGCGGCCTGGGCGTGCCGCGCGAGCGCCTGAGCGTCGATACGGGGGAGGTCGACCGCTTCTGCGCCGCGGCCGAGGCCTTCGTCCTGGGCAAGACCTGGTCACGGCCCTTCGAGCTCAGCCAATTCCTGAGGGGGCCGGAGGACCTTTACGTCGACCTGGCCGAGCGCCCCGAGGGTCTGGAGCGGCTCCTCCGGAAGATCCACGCCTTCTACGTGGAGGAGATGGAGCTCTGGGCCTCGACGGCGGTCGACGGGCTGGTCATCGCCGACGACTGGGGCGGCCAGAACGGGCTCCTAATCTCGCCGGCCCTGTGGCGGGAGCTGTTCAAGCCGCTCTACCGGGATTATGTCGAGATCGCCCACCGCCACGGCCAATATGCCTTCATGCATTCCGACGGAAATATCGAAGCCATCCTGCCCGACCTCATCGAGATCGGCCTCGACGCCCTGAACGCCCAGCTTTTCGCCATGGACGTCGACGGCATCGGCGAGCGGTTTGCGGGGAAGCTGACCTTCTGGGGCGAGGTCGACCGGCAGCACCTCCTGCCCTACGGCACGCCGGCCGACGTCCGGGCGGCCGTCCGCCGGGCCCGCCGGGCGCTCTGGCGGGAGGGCGGGGCCATCGCCCAGTGCGAGTTCGGCATCGGGGCCCGGCCCGAGAACGTGGCCGCGGTCTTCGAGGCCTGGGACGAGCCGGATTGACCGGGAATATGCTATAATCAAGAATTGGATCCGGGCCTTTCCGACGACAAGAGCCCGAGGAGGTTTTCATGAGCACCAAGAGATCCCTGATCCTGAGCGTGATCGCCCTGGCCGCGCTCGCCGTTCCGACGTTCGCCGCGGACGCGCCGATCCAGAGCCTCTGGACGGCGGCGCCCATCACCATCGACGGCGTCGCCCAGGAATGGGCCGACGCCCCGGCGGTATTCGACAAGGCCTCGGGCGCCCAGTACGCCCTCAAGAACGACGGCAAGGACCTCTATATCATCATGGTCCTGCGCCAGGAATCGACGATCCAATACACCGGCATGAAGATCCTCGCCTGCGCCGCGGCCGAGAAGAATCCGACAGCGGGCATCCTGTTCATTCAGAAAATGGTGACCGCGGACGAGCTCATCGCTTCCCTCGAAAAGAAGGGCCAGAAGCTGACCGAGGAGCAGAAGACCGAGATCCGCAAGAAGCCGACCCACCCGGTCTTCCTGGAGGAAGCCATCCTGCCGAAGGGCGCCCCCGCGCCGGCCGGCACGCCCGAGCCCGCCCAGTTCCGGTCTATCGAAAAGAACAGGGTCGGGATCTATGAGTTCAAGATCCCGCTCAGCCGGATCGCCGGCGCCGGCATTCAGCCCGGGGCCGACATCAAGCTCGGCTTCGAGTGGGGCGGCATGACCAAGGAGATCCGCAAGAACATCATGGCCGACCGCGCCGCCTCGGGCGCCGTGGCCCGTCAGGGCGAAGTGGCGATGAGCGTGAGCGATACCTCGGGCGAGGGCGGCGGCGGCGGCCCCGACTTCAGCTTCAACCGCGATCCGCGCTACAAGAAGCACGCTTTCAAGATCGACGTCAAATTAGCTGCCCAATAACGCGCCTACCCACCGACCGCAGCGAGCGTTAGCGAGCGGAGGGCAGAAGGACGGCGGAGAAACACGGAGCCGGCCGTCTGCGAAATATCCTAAAAAAGCGTTCTTTCTAGATTTCCATCAGGATCCCGCCCGAGCCCCGTCAAAACGGCCGCGAGGCCAGGTACGCCCCGAGGAAGGCCAGCAGGACCGCCAGGAGCTTCCAGCCCGTCAGCTTCTCCCGGAGAAAGACCGCGGCGATGATGACGATGAAGATCGTGTTGAGCTGGTTCAGAACGGCGGCGACGGAGGCCTTGGCGTATTTCATCCCGCCCATCCACAGGACGAGCGAGAAGTAGGAGCCAAAGAACGAGGCCGGAAGGAGGGCTTTCCAATTCCCCGGCTCGAAGAGCGGGGCGACGACAGCCCGCCGGTTGCGCAGGAACGGGACCAGGACGACGAGGGCCAGCCCGCCGCCGGCGAGCCGGACGAACGTGGACCAGAAGACCGACACCGAGCCGAGGACCGGCTTGACCATGACGATCCCGAAGGCGACAAAGAACATCGCCAGGATGCCGTAGAGGATGCCGAGGACGAGGTCCTTGCGGGCGATGTGCTCGATCTGGCCTTCCTTGGAGAGGGTCAGGACGGCCGAGACGACCAGGACCGCGCCGGCGAGCTGGACGAAGGTCAACCGTTCGCCGAGCATCACGAACGAGAGCGCGATGACGAAGGGGCTGTAAAAGCAGTCGACGATCGCGGTCAGACTGGCCCCGAGGCGGTTGAGGGCGTAGAAGAACAGCGTGTCGGAAACGGCGATGCCGAGCACTCCGCTCAGAAGAAGCAGGCCCGTGGTCGCGAAGGGCACGGCCGGGGCGAGCGGCTCGCCGAGGACGAGGAGGGTCGGCGCCATCAGGGCCAAGGCCAGGAGGGTCTTGGCCAGGTTGAGCCCGATCGGGTGGATGCGGCGGCCGCTGACCCGGAAGAGGATGACCGCCACGGCCCAGGCGAGCCCCGAGGACGCGGCCAGGATCTCGCCGAGCGAGCGGGAGGACGTGACGGGATCGGACATGGAAGTCACGTATAACAGAGACCTCGCGGCGCGTCAAACCGGGACCGGACCTGCCGCCCCTCGCCTTTAGGGGTGAGAAAGCCTCGCGATTTGTCACCCCCAGAATAGCCGGCCGCGGTGATGGACGAGTCCGGAAATCACCCCTAAATAGGAAGGAGGCAGGGCTGAGAAGCCCTGTTCGTTCAGGCCGACGAGACGGAGAGAGGACATGAAGAAAGCCACAGGCATCATCGGTTTGGCTCTGGCGGGCGCGTCGCTTCTGGTGACCGTCGCCTCGGCTTCGGCCGGGGCTTCAAATTCGGGGCCCTACGGCCATCGCCGGCGGGGCCGCCCGGATCATTCTTATGCGGTCCCCGAACCGTCCTCTTTGGCGCTGCTGGGGGCCGGGCTGTTGTCCCTTGGCCTTCTGGCGAAGCGGACACTCGGCAAGAAATCCTAGACGGCCACGCGCCGGCCCTACGGACGGTCCCGACCGTCGACGGGCTCCCTTTTGTTGACCATCTCCAGGACGGCGTGCTATAACCGCGCCTGAGGAGACGTGCGATGAGCCTGCCGAAAAGCACCCGGTCTTTCATCTTCGTCCTGGCCGTTCTGGCCCTGTCGGCCCTGCCGGCGGTCCGGCCGGCGGCGGCCGCCGCGGGGACGCCGCTCGAGTTCGATTCCTGCACCAGCATCCTCGTCGGCCGGCTGGCCTCGGTCGACGGCTCGACCATGACCTCCCATTCGTGCGATTCCGGCACGGACCGGACCTGGATGACCATCGTGCCGCGCATGACGCACAAGCCCGGCGAGACGGCCAAGGTCTATTACGAGCCGAAGCGGACGAAAGGCCCGAACGACCCCGACCGGCTGGAGACGGGCGAGATCCCGCAGGTCGCCGAGACCTATGCCTATCTCAATACGGCCTACCCGATCATGAACGAGCACCAGCTGGCGATCGGCGAGACGACGATCGGCAGCCGCCGCGAGCTCATGAGCGAGAACGGGATCATCGACGCTCCCGAGCTTTACCGGCTCGTCCTCGAGCGGGCCAAAACGGCGCGCGAGGCCATCCGCGTCGCCGACGAGCTGACCCGGGCCTACGGCTACAACGACTGGGGCGAATGCTTCACCTTCGCCGACCCGAAGGAGGTCTGGCATTTCGAGATCCACGGCCCGGGCAAGGGCAAGAAGGGGGCGGTGTGGGCGGCGGAGCGCGTCCCCGACGACGAGATCGGCGTCTCGGCCAACGCCGGCCGGATCCGCGAGATCGACCTCGGGAACCCCGACTTCTTCATGGCCTCGGCCAACGTCACGGCCCTGGCCGAAGAAATGGGCTTCTGGTCGAAGGCGAGCGGCAAGCCCTTCGAGTTCACCTACGCCTACGACCCGGATTCGCGGACGAGCCTCTACTGCCGGCGTCGTGAGTGGCGCGTCCTCAGCCTGCTCGCGCCGTCCCTCAAGCTCAATCCCGAGTCCGAGAACTATCCCTTCTCGGTCAAGCCGGACAAGAAGGTCACGGTCGCCGACCTCCTGGCCATCTTCCGCGACACCTACGGCGGCACCGAGTACGATATGACCCGGACCCTGACCGCCGTCAACCGCAAGGGAGAGACGGTCAAGAGCCCCGTCGCGACGCCGTTCATGAACGGCGACACCTTGGCCCTCTTTCGCCTCAAGCGCGAGCGCACGATCTGCTCGCCGGCCGCGACCTATCTCCAGATCACCCAGTCGCGCGACTGGCTGCCGGGGCCAATCGGCGGCATCGTCTGGCTCGGCTACGACAACCCGGCCACGACGCCCCACCTGCCGTTCTACATCGGCATCTCCCAGATGCCGGCTTCCTACATGATCGACGGCCGCTGGGCCTTCAGCCGGGACTGCGCCTGGTGGGCCTTCCGGACCGTCAGCCGCCTGGCCAATTTCCGTTATCAGGAGATCTCCAAGGACATCGAGGCCGTCTGGAAGCCGATCGAGGACCAGGCCTTTGCCGGCCAGGCCAAGTTCGAGGAGGAGGTCCTGGCCGTCTATCAGAAGGACCCCAAGAAGGCGGGGGAGATGTTGACAAAATATTCCCAAGAAATGGCCAGCAAGGCCGTGGCCGCCTACTGGAAGCTCGGCGGCGATCTCTGGCTCAAATACTCCGGGGCCTTCTGAGTTGACCGTCTTCGGCCTGCACGTCCTCGATTTCGCCATCGTCGTCGCCTTTGTCGCGTTCGTCCTCTGGCTCGGCTGGCGGGCCTCGCGGCGGACCAAGACGACCGAGGACTTCTATGTCGCCGGCCGCCGCCTGGGCAAGTTCTACCAGTTCTTTCTGAACCTCGGGACCTCGACCAACGCCGACCAGGCCATCGTCGTCTCCCGCGAGGTCTACCGCCAGGGCATCGGCGGGATGTGGATCCAATACCTCGTTCTCTTCCTGACCCCGTTCTACTGGTTCACGACGGCCTTCTTCCGCCGCGTCCGCCTGGTGACGATCGGCGACTTCTTCACGGAGCGGTTCAAGAGCCGGTTCCTGGGGGCCGCCTTCGCCGTCTTCACGCTGTTCATGGCCTTCCTCGGCAACGGCGTCGGCTACATGGTCGCGGCCAAGACGATGATGGCCCTGACCCCGAAGCCGGCCGTGAGATACACGGTCGCCGAGCGGCAGAGCGTCGATCTCTTCAACGAGTTCCGGGCCCTGCAGGCCAAGTCCGACAAGCAGGAGCTCGCCCCGGCCGAGGCCTCCCGCCTGGCCGAGCTCGGCGAGCGGCAGAAGAAGGGCGAGCTCAAGGCCTTCATCTCCTACACCGACTCGGTCTCGATCTATCTCGTCTACACCGTCATCGTGGCCATCTACACGATGATGGGCGGCTTTTTCGCCGCGGCCATCACCGACGTCATCCAGGGGATATTGCTGACGACCTTCTCGCTCATGCTCATCCCCATCGCCCTGCACCGCGTCGGCGGTTTCGCCGGCCTTCACGCCGCCGTGCCGGACTTCATGTTCAAGCTCTTCGGCTCGGCGGCGACGAGCGAGTACGCCTGGTACACCGTCCTGGCCATGGTCCTGGCGAACCTCGTCTCGATCATTGCCGTGGCCACCGGGATGCAGACGGCCGGCTCGGCGAAGAACGAGATGACGGCCCGCTTCGGCATGATCGGCGGCATGTTCTTCAAGCGCTTCGTCATGATCTTCTGGGCCCTGACCGGCCTGCTGGCCATCGCCCTCTATTCCGGGAAGCTCCATGACCCGGACCTCATCTGGGGCCACATGACGATGGACCTGCTCTTCCCGGGGGCGATCGGCCTGATGATGGCCGGCGTCCTGGCGGCCAAGATGTCGAGCCTCGCCGGATCGAGCGTCTCCTATTCGGCCCTGTTCATCCGCAACCTCTACCAGCCCTTCGTCCCCCCGAAGTCGGACCGCCACCTTCTCATTGTCGGGCGCGTCGCCATCGGCGTGACCCTGCTCGGCGGCGTCGGCGTGGCCCTCTTCATCGGCAACCTCCTCGACCTCTTCAAGTATTTCATCTCCCTCCCGGCCATCTTCGGCGCGGCGATCTGGCTCGGCTTCCTGTGGCGCCGGCTGACGAAAAGCGCCGTCATCGCCCAGGTCGTCATCTGCTTCGCCATCTACGCCTTCATCCCCAACGTCTTCCAATCGCTCGAATGGTCCAGGACGCACGCGGCCTTTCTCCGTGAGACGCGGGTCCAAACGGTCATGATCACGACCCAGGCCGTGCGGGAGGACGTCGAGGCGGGCCGGGCCGCGGCCGTCGGCGAGGTCATCCGCAAGGCCCACGTCAATCCGCCGGAGGGGATCTTCTACGAGAAGGTCGCCCTGACCGATCCCGGCAACCCGTCGTCGCCCAAGATCGGCATCGGCCGTTTCCATGCCGAGCTCTGGCTCCTCGGCGGACTCGGGATCGATTTCTCGGGCTTTTCGAAGGCCCAGCTGAGCGCGGTGCGCTTCGGCTTCGACGCCCTCTTCCCGTTCGTCCTCCTCTTCCTGCTCAGCGCTTTCACCCGACCGGCCGCCAAGGCCGACCTCGACCGCTTCTTCGCCCGGGTCCACACCCCGATCCAGCCCACACCGGAAGGGGAGGAGAGGGCGTTGCGGCATGCCGTCGAGCATTATGAGGAGATCGAGGCCCGCAAGCTCCGGCCGGGCTCGAGCTGGGAGATCATGAAGCCCAAGGCCGTCGACATCCTGGGCTTCGCCGGCTGCTGGGTTCTCGTCGGCGTGATCGTCCTCCTTCTCTGGGTCATGGTGAACATCCGGTGACCGATATCCGCGACCTGACGTTGGAGGAGCTCCGCGCCGAGCTCACCGCGATGGGGGAGAAGGCGTTTCGGGCGGGGCAGGTCTTTGATTGGCTTTACAAGAGGAGGGCGGCGAAGTTCGAGGGCTTCACGAGCCTGCCGAAGCCGCTCCGGGAGAAGCTCGCCGCCCGCTTCGGCCTCCATCCGGTCGCGCTCGCGGAGAAGCGGTCGTCGGCCGACGGCACGACGCGGTTCCTGTTCCGCCTGAGCGATGGCGCTCACGTGGAGTCGGTCCTCATCCCCGCCGGGCCGCGCCTGACCGTCTGCCTCTCGACCCAGGTCGGCTGCAAATTCGCCTGCGCCTTCTGCGCCAGCGGCCGCCACGGCTTCAAGCGGAACCTGGCCCCGTCCGAGATCCTCGGCCAGGTCCTTTTCCTCGAGCAGGCCCTCGGCCGGCCGCTCACGAACTACGTCTTCATGGGCATGGGCGAGCCGCTCGACAACTGGACGAACGTCGAGAAGGCCATCCGCATCATGAATGCGCCGGAGGGCCTGGCCATCGCCGCCCGCCGCATCACGGTCTCGACCGCGGGATTCGTCGAGGCCTTCCCGCGGCTCGAGGCGCTCGACCTCCAGATCAACGTCTCGATCTCGCTCCACGCCGCCACCGACCGCATGCGGGACCGGCTCATGCCCATCAACCGCCGTTTCCCGCTCGAGACGCTCATCGCCGCGGCCGAGCATTACGTCCGGTCCGGCGGCCGGATGCTGACCCTCGAATACATTCTCATCCGCGGCGTCAACGATGCCCTCGATGACGCCGACGGCCTGGCGGCGATCGCCCGCCGTCTCCGGGCCAAGGTCAACCTGATCGCCTACAGCCCCGTCGAGGGGACGGCCTTCGAGAGCCCGGCCGAAGCCGAGATCGACCGCTTCGAGCGCTGGCTCGAAGAGCGCAAGGTCGGCGTGACGGTGCGCCTCTCCAAAGGGGCGGACATCGCCGCGGCCTGCGGCCAGCTGGCCGGCCGTTTCCTGGAGAAAGGCGCCGACGCGGCCTCAAGGAGAAAGCCATGATCAAGTCCGTGACGGACCGGCGGCTCGTCCGCCCTCTCGCCTGGGCCGGGCTCCTGATCCTGTCGTTGACGATGGTCCCGGCCGCGCCGCTCCCGGCCTCGGGCCAGAGCCCTTCGGCGCCGGCCGCCTCCGCCCACCGCTTCTTCCCCAAGGCCGACCTGATGAAGATCGGCGTCTATTATTACCCCGAGCAATGGCCCGAGTCCGAATGGGCCCGCGATCTCGGCGAGATGTCCGAGATGGGCTTCGAATTCACTCATTTCGGCGAGTTCGCCTGGGCCTTCCTTGAGCCGTCGGACGGCCGCTTCGATCTCGCCTGGCTCGATCGGGCCGTCGATCTCGCGGCCAAGGCCGGGCTCAAGGTCATCCTGTGCACGCCGACGCCCTGCCCGCCCGCCTGGCTCGGCCAGAAGCACCCCGAGATCTATCGCGTCGGCGCCGACGGCCGGCGCCTGGAGCACGGCACCCGGGCCAACGGCTCGCTGGCGAACGATGTTTTTATCCGCTACACGAAGCGCATCGTCGTCGAGCTGGGGAAGCGCTACGGCCGGGACCCGCGCGTCTGGGGCTGGCAGCTCGACAACGAGCCGTTCGGTCCGGCCGATTACAGCCCCGCTTCCCGCGAGAAGTTTCAAGCCTGGCTCGAGCGCAGGTACGGCACGATCGACAAGCTGAACGCGGCCTGGGGCGGCGCCTTCTGGAGCACCAAGTACGATGCGTTCGGCCAGGTGCTCATCCCCAATGAAGGCCTTTTCGGGGAGGACGCCCTGAGCCCGCACGCCGTTCTCGACTTCCACCGCTTCACCGCCGACACGCAGGCCGATTATCTCCACCTCCAATACGACATTCTGCGCGGCCTTGCCCGCCCCGAACAGTGGATCACGACCAACTACATGAACGTGACCGATTCGGCCGATCCGCGGCGGACGGACCGGCTCGATTTCATCTCCTTCACGATGTACCCCGTGCGCGGCGAGAGGAACCTCGGCGAGCTCGGCTTCCGGCTCGGCAACCCGTATCGCCTGGCCATGGCCGTCGATTATTTCCGCTCCTTCAAGGGGGTCACCGGGGTCATGGAGCTTCAGCCCGGACAGGTCAACTGGGCCCCCATCAATCCGCAGCCGGAGCCGGGGGCGGTGCGGATGTGGCTCTGGCACGCGTTCGGGGGGGGCCTGTCGTTCGCCTGCACCTACCGCTTCCGGCAGCCGCTCTACGGGAGCGAGCTCTATCATGCCGGCATCGTCGGCCCCGACGGCGTCACGCCCTCGCGCGGCGGTCTCGAGTTCGCCCGCGTCATCCGGGAGATGAAGGAGCTGCGCCGGGTCTACGATCCGGCGGCCCGCCTGCCGGAGCGGCTGGCCGCCCGGCGCACCGCATTCCTCTGGAGCCACGACGTCCTCTGGGACCTCGAGACCCACAAGCAGACAGCGCTCTGGAACACTTGGGACCATCGCTTCAAGGTCATGGCCGCGATCAAGGCCGCCGGCGCGCCGCTCGATTATGTCGGCGAGGCCGACGACTTCGGCGCCTATCCCTTCCTCGTCGCTCCGGCCTATCAGCTCGTCGACGAGGACCTCATCGCCAAATGGACCCGCTACGTCGAGAACGGCGGACATCTCGTCCTGACCTGCCGGACTGGCCAGAAGACCAAGAGCGGCCAGCTGCCGGAGAAGCCCTGGGCCGGGCTCATCGCCCCGCTCATCGGCGCCGAAGTCGAGCTCTTCGATTGTCTCCCCGGCGGCGATCAAGGAAAAGTCAACTTGGCAGGGAAGGGGTACGCCTGGAACGTCTGGGCCGACGTCCTCAAGCCCGCGGGCGGGACCGAAACGCTGGCCGTCTATGCCGACCAGTTCTACGCCGGCCAGGCGGCCGTGACGACGCGCCGGCTCGGCCGCGGCACGGTGACCTACGTCGGCGCCGCTTCGATCGACGGGTCGCTCGAGCGGGAGGTCCTGCGGCGGGTCTACGAACGCGCCGGGGCGTCGCCGGCGTCCTATCCGCCCGGCGTCTACGTCGAGTGGCGGGACGGCTTCTTTGTCGCCGTCAATTATTCGTCGCGGCCGTACACCGTGCCGCTCGAGGCCGGGGCCCGCATCCTCCTGGGGGGCAATCCTCTTCGTCCCGCCGACGTTCTCATCTGGCGCTGATCCGAACGGACCCCTTCTGCAGCCGTCCCGGCTTGTGAACGGCCCGGATCAGAGCGTCACGATCGAGGGCCGGCGCCGGTCGAGGACGGCCAGGGTCTCGATGTGCGGTGTGTGGGGGAAGAAATCGTAGCTGCGCACGTCGATGAGGTCGTACGCCTTGAGGAAGCCCTTGAGGTCCCGGACGAGCGTCGTCGGGTTGCAAGACAGGTAGACGATCCGCGGCACCGGGTCCTGGACGAGCTCGTCGACGGTGCCCGGAAAGACGCCCCGCCGCGGCGGGTCCAGGATGACGACCGCCGGGGCCCTCTCCAGGATCTCCGGCAGCCACTCCTCGGCCGTGCCCTCGCAAACGGCGAAATTCCCGATGCCGTTGATCTCCAGGTTTTTTTTCAGGAAGGCGATGTTGCCCGCTTCGGGCTCGACGCCGAACACCTCGCGGGCCCTCTTCGCCAGGAACAGGCCGAACGTCCCCAGCCCGCAGTAGAGGTCGGCGATGACGGCGTCGTGGGTCAGCCCCGCCGCCACGGCGACGTCGGCAAAGACGGCGTCGAGGATCCCGAGGTTCGCCTGGAAGAAGGAGCGCGCCCCGACGCGGAACGTCAGCCCCCCGGCCTTTTCTTCGATAAAGTCGCGCCCAAAGAGCTTCTCGTCCCGGAACCGGCCGTTCTCGCCGATCGCGGCCACCGCCCCGGCCAGCCGATATGTTTTCCGGAAGGCTTTCAGCGCCTCGGTGACCGTGTCCTTCTCCGCGCCCGACGAAAGCTCGCAGAGGACAAGCGAGTCGCCGGTCCACCGGCTCGTCTTGATCTCGATCCCCTCGACCGTGGACAAGGCCCCGCCGTTGATGGCCTCCAAAAGCGCGGCCATGAGATCGTTGACCGCGTCGCTCACGAGGTGGCACCGGTCGACGGCGACGAACGCCTCCTGTTCGTGCGGCTGGTGATAGACGAACTCGGCCTTCCCGTTCTGCCGCAGGACCCTCAGCCCGATCTTGTTCCGGTAACCCCACACCTCCGGCGAGGCGATCATCTTGAAGTCCGGCAGGCGGAGCCTCAGCTCCCTCGCCAGGATCTCCGCGACCTGGGTCCTCTTGATCTCGACCTCGAGGCCGTAATCCATGTCCTGGTAGGGCGAGCAGGCGAGAAAATGGCCGCAGCGCGGCTCGACCCGGGCCGGCGAGGGCTCGAGGATCCGGACCGTCCGGGCCTCGGCATAGCTCCGGCGGTCCTTGAGGATCTCGACCTCCACGGTCTCCCCCGGCAGCCCCCGGTCCGTGAAGACGACCTTGCCGGCGAGCAGTCCGAGACGGCGTCCGGGATAGACGATCTTCTCGATCTGTATGACCATGACGACCGGCGTCCTGCGCCGCTCCCTATCTCGACGGGAACGAGCCGTATTCCTTGAGGTCGACGCGCCCGCCTTTGGCGCTCCAGGCGAAGCCCATCTCCGACGGCAGCGTCCAGGCGTCGTAACATGCGGCCAGGGCCTCGTCGAGGCCGGCCACGATCCGCCGGCGCGCGCCGGGGGTTTCCGTCGCCGCCAGGCGGCGCGACCCCGGCCCTTCGACCCTGCGGACGAGCTCGGCCGGGAACTCCCGGATCTCGGGCATGGAGTCCTGGATGCCGTTCATGCACAGGGTCTGGCTGGCCGCCGCCTCGAGGCCGCAGAGCGGCCGCTGCGCCTCGTCGCCGACGGCGGCGATCGACCGCCAGAGCTTGTTCATCGGCTCGTCGTCCGGGACCCCGTAGTCCTTGCGCGTGCCGTCGGGGAACTCGGCCCACAGGCCCGAGGTCCGGCTGTCGCAGCGGACGACGGCCTTCGCGAACTCGTAGTGGACGACCGGCCCCCGGTCCTCTTCCGGAACGTGGCTGACGAGGAAGAGGATCTCGACACCCTCTTCGGTCCTGATGCGGGCCGCCGCCGTGTCGAAGTTCTCGATGGCATTGGCCCGGTAGAGCTCGGCCTCGACTTCGGCCGGCCGGGCGCTCGTGCCGGTCTCCCGCCCAAGGACGTAGAACATGTTGTGGAGGTCGTGGGCCATCGCGTTCTGGACCGGGCTGTCGAGGACCCAGGCGCCCTCGGCGTCCCGCTTCCGGCCGGCCCAATCGTTCCGGGCATAATAGCCTTCGTCCCGGGGCCAGAGGTAAAGGCACTTGAACCGCCGGGGCGCGCCGAAGAGCCCGGCCCGAATATCGGCCTTGAGGGCCTGCACGGCCGGGCTGAACGACCACTGGTAGCCGACCGCCACCCAGCGGGACGACGCCTTCTCCGCCTCGATGGCCGCCCGGACCTCCTGAATGGTGCCGGCGGCCGGCTTCTCGCAGAGCACGTGGCTGCCTTTGGCCAGCGCGGCCGTCGTCTGCGTCATGTGCATCTGGATCGGGGAGGAGAGGACGGCCAGATCCGCCTGGCGGTTCCGGTAGAAATCCTGGAGGCTGACGAAGCAGGGCACGCCCATGGCCCGCATCTCGACGTACTGCTTGCAGCGGTTGGGCTGGGGATCGACCGCGCCCGTGATGCGGAAGAGGCCCTCGTCCTTGCGGGCAAGCAGGGCCTCGAGATAAACGGCGCCCATGCCTCCGACCCCGACCATGACCAGCGATACGGGCTCTGCCATCATCGGCTCCTCGAAATCAATACTGACACAGTTTGGAGTGCTCGTCCAGCAGGGCCATGAAGTTCTCGTAGCGCGTGCCCACGGCGACGCTGTGGCTCGAGCCGAGGATGAACCGGCCGCCCGGCTTGGCGCAGGCCATGGCCCTGCGGACGTCGGCCCGGACGTCCTCCGGCGCGCCGCCGACGAGGTGCTCGACGGCGACGCCGCCCCAAAGCGTCAGCCGGCTGCCATAGTCCCTTTTCAGGCGGCAGAGGTCCATGCCCGCCGTGGGCTGGATGGACTGGTAGGCGTCGAAGCCGATCTCGAGGAAGTAGTCGAGGAGCAGGTTGACGTTACCGCAGCAGTGCTTGAGGATCTTCTTGCCGTGCCGGAGCTTGACGTTCCGGGCCCGCTCCTTGTTGGCCTCGAGGAAGAAGTCCTTAAACATGGCCGGCCCGATGAGCGGACCGGTCTTGAAGCCCAGGTCCTCGGCCCACATCACCGCGTCCGAATCGGGGTGGATGAAGGCCGCGTCGGCCTCGTTCTGGCGCGGGACCAGGGCCCGGGTGGCGGCGCGGACGGCCTCGGGATTGGCGGCCAGCTCGAGGAGCCCGCGCTCCATGCCGCCGAGAAGGACGATTCCGATCGAACCGCCCGACGGCCCGCAGATGTACTTCTCCGCCTTGAACGTCTGGATGACCGTGTCCAGGATCTTCCAGGAGCGCTCGTCCGGGCGGGACGGCGGCGCCGCGCCGGCCTCGAATTCGGCCGCGGTGAAGACCCTGGCCTCGAGAACGGGATCGCGGACGCAGGTGATGTCCTGGGTCGCTTCGGACAGCTTGAAGACCCGGCCCCGGCGGTCTTCCCAGGTCGTGGCGTCGATCCGACGGGGCGGCGGATCGCCGGTCTCCGGCGGCATCTCCCAGGTGGCCATGGGGAAGGTCACGATGTCGAGGGGAAGCTTCCGCTGGAGGGCGATGTGGTCCTCGAGCCAGCTCTGGGCGACCTCGTCGCGGCGGCCTTCCCAGAAGGCGATCTGTGACTTGGCCTTGGCCCGGAGATAGGTCTCGTGGCCGAGCAGCCGCTCGACCGTGTCGAAATCGACCGCGAACTCGGCGTAAGGGACGCGGTCGGGGATGCGGCCCTCGAGCGCGGCGGCAACCCTTTCCTTGGAGGTCATCGCTTCTTGATCCGCCGTTCGAGGAGATCGGTCTCGACGAAGGCCTTCTTCCGCCGGAGACAGCGGAGGGTCTTGATCTCGAAACCCTTGAGGCGGAGGGGGGCGCGGGCCCCGAGGGCCGGGAGCTTGACGACGGCGCGGCGGGGCCGGCCCGTCGGCTCGAAAAGCCGGATGATGATGTCCTCGCCGTCCTCGGACTTCTTGAAGGCCGTGACCTCGACCGCGGCCCCGTCCACGGCGACGCCCGCCCCCGCCGGCTTGCCGCCGCCCGGAGGGCAATAGGCCAGAACGTAGGGCTCCTCGTTGTGGGCCAGGGCCTCGCGGCCGACGGCGGCCAGCCGTTCGGCGGGCGGGCCGCCGTTGAGCCAGAAGCGGAAGGCGCGCTCGCCGATGTCCTGGCGCGGGATGAACCGCTCCTGCGACACGGCCAGCCGGTCTTCCCAGGTGTCGGCGGCATAGGCCGGCGAACGCAGCACCGACAGCCGCAGGTCCATGCCGTCCCAGTCCGAACCGTAGGTGCCGTCATTGATGACGGTCATGGCCGCGCCCTCCGCTTCCGAGACGAGGGCCAGCCATTTCTGGGCCACGGCCTCGTCGCCGTTCGAGGGGAGCTCGTCGGCGCCGTAGGCGACCTCGCCCGTGAACCGGGCCGCGCCGAATCGCGGCCGCAGGCCGAGCTTGAGCATCGTGTCGCGCTCGAGCCAGAGAACGCGGGCGTCGATCTCGATCTCCGCGCCCCGCTTCGGGATCTTGTAGCGGAGGACCAGCCGCGAATCGCCGTAGGCCAGGATGGCCTCGACCACGGCCCGGACCCGGCCGTCCTCGATGACACGGACGGGAGGGAGGGCGCCCTCGCGGAGGCCGCAGTGCCGGGCCGCCTGTTCCGGCGTGGCCGGGGCGAAACGCCCGACCACGGCCCGGAAGCTCCGGACCTTCATGCCCCAAGGATCGGCATTGTCGCGCACGACGAGCGGGGCGAAGGCTTCCGGCTCGAGGAGGTCGAGCCCGCCCGGCCGATAGACGTCGAGCAGGCCGGTCCCGGCGTTGACGGCCGCGGCGAGGTCCGGCGTCGTCACGGCGATGAGCCCGTCCTTGAACTCGGCCGGCGTCCCGTTCCCCGGTGACGACGCCTTCTCGAGCCGGCACGAGAACCGGTTGAGGCGCCCCGGCGCGAGGGCGGCCTCGAAGACGACCCGTTTCCGCCATTCAAGGCTGAGGTTGCTCTCCTCCTTCTCGGATTGGGCGGGCAGCCGGCGGCCTTTCGACGTGATCCGCGGCTCCCAACGGGTCTTCTCGAAGTTCGGCTCCAGCGGCTCGAACTCGCATTCGACGAGTGCCCGGACGCGGTGGGCGTGGGGATTGAAGACGAAGATCGGGATCTCGCCGGGCGCGGCCTTGGGTTCGCCCGCCGCCATGGCGAAAAAGGCCCGGGCCTTGAGCCGGGAGAGCGTCTCCAGCCCGTGGCCGATCGTCCGCAGGCCCCCGTCCTCTCCGGCCGGGATGGACGACCCGGGCAGGATGTCGTGGAACTCGACAAAGGCCAGGTCGCGCATCGCCTCTTTGATATCGTCCTGCGGATAGGGCATGAGGCCCTGAAGCCAGGCCGTGGTCGCCATCTTCTCGGTCGAGTAGAGCTCGTTCTCGAGCCGGCGGTGGCCCTTTTTGATCCGGGACATCGAGGTGTAGCAGCCGACGGCCCAGGGATTGAGGTCCTTGGCCCGGCGCGGCAGGTCGGCGCGGCGCCGGCCGAGCTCTTCGAAGTAGGCGTCGGGCGTCGAATGGATGAGCTCGAGGTCGGGGCGGGCCTTGGCCAGGTCGGCCAGATCGTCGAGATCCCTCCGTGAGGGCCCGCCGCCGTGGTTGCCGATGCCCCAGAGATGGATGAGCGGTTCGCCCTCGGGATGCTCGGCCAGCCAGCTCTTGAGCCGTTCCCCCTCCCCGCCGCCGGTCGAACAGTAATGGGCCGAGGCCCGGTTGGCCAGGACCTCGGAGCCGTCGTAGCCGACCCAGACGAACGCGTCGCTCGGGAGCGGGCACTCGCGCTGACCCGGGCGGCAGCAGAGATAGGCGGTGTAGCCGCACTTGGCCAGGATCTGGACGAGGCCGCGGGTGTGGCCGAAGGGATCGAGGTTGACGGCCGTCCGCGGCTCGACGCCGAACTTCTCCGAGAAATAGCGCCGGCCGAGAAGGGCCTGGCGGACGAACGACTCGCCGCTCGGCATGTTGCAGTCCGGCTGGACGAACCAGCCGCCCATGATGTGCCACTTCCCGGCCCGGACGAGCTTCCGGATGCGGCGGAAAAGCCGGGGCTCGTGGGTTTCGACCCATTGGTATAGCACCGCCTCGTTGTGGCAGAAAACATAGCCGGGGCGCGTTTCGCAGAACTCGGCGGCCTGGCGGAAGGTCGAAAGCGCCTCGCCGGCCCCTTCCTGCCATTCCCAGAGCCAGACCGGATCGAGGTGGGCGTTCGAGACGAGGTGGATCCTGCGTGGGGGCATTAGCGGTCCTTTCTCAGCCTGAATTATTCATAAAACGCCCCTTTTTCTCCATCTCTTATTTTACGGGCGTTTTACCCTCCGGGCAAACCGATCCGGCCCCATTTGCTTCGTTCTCGGGGATTCGCAGTACCAAAGAGTACAGCTTCACCCCTCGGGCCTCGCATCTGGAGCCGCCTCGGTTCGTGCATAATCCAGGCTGGGGATCACGGCGCGGACGGCGAGCCGCTCGAAGGGGCGGTTGAGCTCGACCCCCAGGCCATAGCGATGATAGGGGATCTTCCGACGGCCGATCCGGAAGCCGGGCTCTTCGCCCCGCCGGGCGCGCCGGATGTCGAGCTCGAGACGTCCGCCGCGGAGAGCGAGATCGGCCTCCATGCGGTTGACGCCGGGGACGAGCTTGGGACTGAGGCGCAGGGCGCTTTCCCCCGGCCTTACGCCGAGCATGTGATGAACGAACAGGAAGATCAGCTCGGCCCACGTCCAGGGGATGATCCCGACCTGGGGATAGGGCGGGACCGGCCTCGGCCCATAGAACTCGAACCAGGAGGCGGCGGGCGCTCCGGGCAGCCGGCCGAGCCAGTCGAGGACGCGCCGCGTTTTGGCCGGGTCGCCGGCCTCGAGCGCGGCCCGGGCGACGAAGAGCGACGCGAACGGCCAGGGGCCCGGCGAGTCGGCCTCCGAGGTCACGTTGTAGCGGCCGTAGCCGCCTCCCGTCCAGCTCTGGTCCCAGAGCGTTTCCATCGAATCGAGGGTCCTTCCGGCCAGCCGGCTGCCGGGATCGACGAGCTCCCAGGCGACGGGGAGAACGGCGGCGGTGTCGGGGTCGAGGAGATGGCGCCCGGGACGGAAGAGCGGGGCCTCGCGGGGCAGAGTGGAGCGCGGGTCGGGACGGACCTCCCGCTGGACCCGGCCGTCGAGCCCCCGGCGCTTGATGAACACGCCGCGGTCGACGAGCGAGAAACGCGGGTCCTTGAGCATGGCCCGCCGGAGGTCCAGGCCCGCTTCGGTCCATTCGACGGCCTCGAGGCTCCGCCCGAAGCGGCCGGCCATCCGTCCCGCGGCCAAAAGCCCCTTGGCCACGAACAGCTGGTGGGCGAGCTCCATGCCGGGCCGGATGCCGTAGATGTCGTGACGCTCCCAGAACTCGCGCCGGTTGACGATGAGGCCCGACGGGCGGTGGCGGAACTCGGGCCGGCGGGGGAAGGCGGCGAGCCTCTCGATCACGCCCCAGTTCCGCCGGATGAGGCCCTCGTCGCCGGTCCAATCGAGATAGGACTCGAGGGCGAAGAGCAGGACGCCGTTCTGGTCGACCTCGCTCTCCTCGAGCGGCCGCTGGCGCGACGAGTCCATGGTCGCGCCCTCGTCGCTGACGAAATCGCGGAGCAGGCGGGCGAAGATCGTCCCGGCCGTCCCCGGCTGGCCGGACATGGCCAGGGCCAGGGCGTTGAGGGATTGGTCGCGGACCCATTCCAGGTTGTACTGCCAGACGCTGCCGTCGAGCCGGCCCGAGGCTCCGACCGCGGCCCGGAGCTGGGACTTGGCGGCTTCGAAAAACCGGTCAAGCACGGGATCATGGAACCGGCATTGGGCGGTTCCCCGCCAATAGGACGCGGCCGGCGGCTCGATGTCCTTCCCACGCTCGGCGGCGGCGCGAACGTTGGCCCGGATCCGGCCGCCGGACCGGACGATCCGGTATTCGAAAAGCGCAGCCGCCGCCCCGCGCCGCAGAAAGAGCTCCGTTTCGACCGTTTTCGCCAGGAGGCCCGTCTTCAGGCGGATCCTGGACGGCCCGGCGGCCGTCCGCGTCACCGCGACCCGGCGCAGCAGCCGGGCGGCGTCCATGTCGGGGCAGGACCAACGTTCGTGAACGCAGTAGGGACCGCCCCGCCAGACGACCTCGACGCAGGGGATGGCCGAGCCGCGCCGCCACGCGGCCTTGACCTCGCCGGGCCGGGGACGGAAAGTCCCGATCCGGTCCTCGACGGTCAAGGCCGTCGCTTCGAGGCCGCGATCCGGGTCGAAGCTGAGAGCCGCCCGCTTGGGCCCGAGGCGCTCGGGGTCCATGAGGAGCAGGCCCGCCGGCGTGGCGCCGCCGGCCGGGGCGATCTGAATGGCGGCCTGGATGCGGCCGTTGCCCAGAAAGAAATAGGCGGCGCCGGGAAGAGTGGTCTTGACGTCCGCCGGCCCGCGGCGGGGATCGTCGGCGTAGAAATGCTCCCGGGTCTCCATGCGCAGGGATTATAGAGATTCAACCGGCCCGAAAGCAACCGGCCGGCGCCTGCGGCGGTTTCAGGCGCGGGTGGGGCCCCGGAGCAGCCGGGCCGGCAGCATGATCACGGCCTTGAAGAGCTCGAAGACGGCCGTGACCGTGAGGCCGATGAGCCGGAAGGGGAGAAGCAGGAGCCAGACGATGGGATAGAGCACAAGGGCCAGCAACGCCAGGGGCCAGCAGAGCACGAAAAGGATGAGCCAAAGCAGGATTTTCATCGCGCGTCTCCTCTCGTTATTATACGTGACGCAGGGGCCGGAAGTTCGGTAGAATGGTCGGGAAAGGAGCCGCCGATGACATCCTCCCGACGCAACCTCAACCGTAGGGATTTCCTGTCCCGGACGCTTTCCGGCGCCGGGGCCGTCACGCTTTGGAGCTGCGCCAAGAAGCCCGGGGCCGAGACGGCCTCCTCTTCGGGCCCGGCGCCGGCCGAGCGGCCGCTCATGACCCGGACCCTCGGCAAGACCGGGATCGTCCTGCCGGTCGTCAACATGGGGGTGATGAACGCCGATAATCCCGAGCTCGTCCGGCGCGCCTATGAGCTCGGCATGCGCCATTTCGACACGGCGGCCGGCTACTGGCGCGGCAAGAACGAGGAGATGATCGGCACCGTGCTCCAGGACCTGGGGGCCCGCTCCCGGACGATCATCGCCACCAAGGTGAACATCCCGCCGGCCCAGAGGGAAACCCTGTCGGCCGCGGAGCTCAAGGCCGCCTTCCTCAAGGTCTTCGAAGGCAGCCTCCGGCGCCTGAAGACCGACTATGTCGATATCCTCTATCTTCACGACGTCAGCCGTGTCGAGGATGTCACCCGGCCCGGATTCCTCGAGGCCCTGGCCTCGCTCAAGGACCAGAAGAAAACCCGCTTCGTCGGCTTCTCGTGCCACCAGAACATGGCGGCGTGCATCGGCCAAGCCCTGACCGGGGACCTCTATGACGTCCTGCTCATCGCCTACAACTATGCGCTCCAGGATGACGAGCCGCTCAAGACGTCCATGGCGGCCGCGACGGCCAAGGGGATCGGCCTCGTCGCCATGAAGACCCAATGCATGCAATCCTGGTACCGCGACGAGCTCCCGGCCGACCAGCAGGCCTTCTACGGCGGCTCGATCGTCCAGACGGCCGTCCTCAAGTGGGCCCTGCACAATCCGAACCTCGCCTGCGCCGTGCCCGGCTTCACGACCTTCCGGGAGCTCGAGGAGGACATCTCGGTCGCCCGCGATCTGACCCTCAACGACGAGGAGAGGAGATTTCTGGCCGACCGGCAGATCCGGCTGGCCATGGCCCACTGCGTCCAGTGCGGCGCCTGCCGCGGTACCTGCCCGTCGGGGGTCGAGACGCCGGCGCTCATGCGGGCCCACATGTATCTGCGCTATCCCAACGTCTTCCAGGCCCGGGACACGCTGGCCGGCCTGCCGGCCGGACGGGGGCTCGACGCGTGCCTGACCTGCGCCGCCTGCGTCGCCCGCTGCCGCGGGCGGATCGATATCGGACGCCGCGTCGAGCTCCTCAAAACCCATTTCGCCTAGGCTGGGGGTGACGCCGTGGTCCTCGTCAGCGGAATCGCCGTCGTCGATCTGATCGCGAGCGGCCTCGTCCGGATCGCCGAGCCCGGGGAGCTCCGCTTCTGCGCGGTGCGTCCGACGATCGGCGGCCACGCCTGCAACGTGTCGGTGGACCTCGTCCGGCTCGGCTTGAAACCGTCGCAGCTGCGGGCCGTTTTCCCGGTCGGCCGGGACGTTTTCGGTGATTTCGTGGCCGGCCGCCTCGCCGCCCGGGGCGTGAAGGCCGTTCCTGTTCTCGCCCGCGAGGCGGCGACCTCGCTCGATCTCATCCTGGTGGCCCGCGGCGAGGACCGGCGCTATCACGTCGATCCGGGGGCGAACCTGGAGATGACCGCGGCCCCGGTCATGGCCCTGCTCCGGAAGGAACGGCCCCGCATCTTCTACACGGGCGGCGCCGGCCTTCTCGGCGGCTACGATCGCGGACTTGCCGCGGTCCTGCGCCAGGCCCGCGCGCTCGGGGCCCTGACATTCGTCGACGCCGTCAGCCCGTACGGCGGGAGCTGGGCCTTTCTGCGCCGGGCGCTGCCCTTCACCGACATCTTCCACTGCAACGCCGATGAGGCGCTCTCGCTCGTCGGCCTCCGCGACGCCGCCCGGGCGGCCGAGGCGATCCGCCGGCTCGGCGTCCGCCATGTCCTGGTGACCTTGGGCGGCCGGGGCGCCGTCGCTGCCGTGGCCGGGGGCCTCCTCCGGATCCCGGCCTTCAGGATCAAGGTCGTGGACCCGACCGGCGCCGGGGACGCCTTTTCGGCCGGGATCATCCTGAAGACCTACGAGCGGCTGCGCCGCGGCCGGACGGCGGACGGTCTCACCGCGGACGAATGGGGGGAGATCCTTCTTTACGCCTCGGCCTGCGGCGCGGTCTGCGCGACCGGCGTCGGGACGACGACGGCGGTCCGGGCCAGGGCCGTCGAAGCTCTGATGAAAGCCCGGGGGGAAAAGGCGGGCCGTCCGTCCGTGAGGCCGCGAGACCCCGAGATCAAGCCGCGGCAAAGGCGTCGCGGGCCTCCCGGAGGGCGATGACGTTGGCCGGGTCGCAGTCGTAAGCGACGACGCCGCAGCCGAACAGCCAGCCCGGTCTTCCCGAGATCAGGCCGAGGATCCGCCTGGCCTCGCGCCGGATCTCCTCCGGACGGCCCCTGTGGACGAGCCTGGCGTCGACGCTGGCCCGGGCCGCCCGCCGTTCCTCCGCGCATCTCTTGATGAACAGGCCGAGGTCCGCCCCGGCGTCGCACAGAAGCTGGCCGGCGCCGGTCGCGAGGAGGTCCCCGAGGATCGGCGTCGTGTCGCCGCCGATGATGAGGGGCAAGGTCCTGGCGCCGGCCCGGCGCAGCTCCGGGACGACGATGTCGCGATAGACCGGAGCGACGAAGTCGCGGAAAACGCGGGGCGAGGCCGCGGCGGGGGAAGCCTTGGAATCGAACAGCGCCGGCTCGACGCCCTTCCCCAGGAAGGCCGTCCCGAAATCGACGGCCACGCGGGCGGCGAAGGCCATGAGCTCGCGGACGAAGGCCGGCGCCTCGACCGTGGCGACGAGGACCTCTTCTGTCCCGGCCAGGGCGCAGGCCAGCGAGAACGGCCCGGTCACGGCGCCGCGGATGACGAGCTCGCCTCCTTTCTTCCGCTGCATCTCGGCGGCGGCTTCAAGGAAGAGTGGCATCCGGCCGTCCCGCCCGGGGTCCGGCCGCCGCAGCCGGCCGAGGTCCCGGGGGACGCGGAGGAGAGGGCCGGCCACGGCCGGCACGCCGGCGTCTTTCCCGAAATAGCGGACCGACGCGCCCGCGGCCTCCGCCTCGACATTATAGACGTCGATCCCCACCGTCAGGACGTCGGCGTCGTAGACCACAAGCTCCTTCTCCAGGGCTTCGAGGAGGAGATCCGGGCTGCGGCAGACGTCCGAGGGCGACCGGCCGATCAGGCGGGCCTTGTGCTCGTAGACGGCGGGGACAAAGGGGATCCTGTCGACGGGTTCGCAGGCGGAGGCCCGCTCGACCCGCTCGCGCTTGGTCATCGGCGCCTAGAAGAAGACCGAGGACAGGGTGTAGATGGCGAAGCCGATCAGGGCCAGGCCCAGATAATAGAGGATCTTGCGGAAGGTGTTCTGGTGGATCCGGGTCTGGTGGTAGCAGACGAAGCGGACCATGCCGAAATACCAGGCGAACGAGCTCAGCCCGACGACAACGGCGAAGGCGACCGCGTTCCAGGTGCCGTAGCGGACGAGATTGCTGCCGAGCAGGTTGTGGCCCGTCACGACGCCCGCCACGAAGATCCAGAACATATAGAGCGTCGGGTTGGTGACGTAGAGGAGGATCACGCCGAGGATCGGCTTGGGAGAGGCCGAGGGGACCTCGTCGCGGTCCTGCGGGATCTCGAACGTCTTCGCGTCCTGGATCAGCTTGCGGGCCAGGAGAAGGATGATGAGGGCGGCGATGACCTTGAGAACGGCCATGGCGTAGGGCGGCAGGTTCAGCTTGATCTGGAAGAAGCCGGCCAGGGCGATGAAGCAGAAGACCGCGTCGAGGAAGGCGGCCGTCAGGCCGGCGAGGAGGCCGTGTACGAAATCGCGCTTGAGGGCCTGGGAGGCGACGAAGAAATTGATGGGCCCGAGCGGGACGGAGGCGAGCAGGCCGAAGAAGATGCCAAGAAGAACGAACATGGCGACGAAAAATCTATACCAAAAACCCCGGAGCCGTCAATCCGAAAGCAGGGAACGGCCGACGACAGAAGGTGTACGGAGGCTGATGACAAAGGCGCGGGAACGGGCCCCGCGTCACATCTTGGCGATCGAGGCCGCCTCGTCGGCGCCTTCCTCCTCGGATTCGAGCTCGATGCCGAGGAGCTTGGCCGTGCCTTCGTAGACCATCTTCAGGGACTTCTTGGACTCCTGAAGCTCGGCCAGGCGCTTGCGGACCTTCTGGAGCTCCTTCTCGACTTCCTCGTCAAGATGCTCCAGCTGGTGCTTCACCTCGGCCATGGTCTTCTTGTAAAGATCCTCTTGCTCTTTGCTGAGACCCATTTGCGTCTCCTTTATGTCTCACTTGGCCGGGTTCGCTTCGGCCTTGAATACGATCACAAAAGGCTTCCAGACCTTGACGGCGACGCCGTTCTTAAGGGCCGGCTGGAATTTCCATTTCCGGACGGCGGTCTCGGCGGCCTTGGCCAGCCCCTTGTCGTCCTGGATGCCTTTGAGGATGGAGGTGTCGATGACGTTGCCCTTCTCGTCGACGAGGGCGTTGACGGTGATGCTGCCTTCCCGGCCGATCCTCTGGGCCGCCTGCGGGTAAATGGGGTCGGTCCTCTTGATGAGCCGCGGCTGCTCGGTCACCGTGGCGAGCTCGACGAGGTCGCCGGTGCTGGCCGCGGCGGCGGGAGGAGCGGCGGCCGGGGCCGCGGCGGGAGCGGTTCCGGCGTCGGTCGTCGAGACCGTCTCGGTGGCCGCGTTCTGCGGCGGGTTGCCTTCGGTCTTGACGGCGGGCGGGGAGGCCTCTTCGGTCTTGGGCGTGGCCTGTTCCTGACCGGCCGGGTTCGATCCCGAGGGGGCCGGACCGCCGTTCCCGGGTCCGTTCATGGCCCCCGGCAAGGGAAGGGCCGGAGCCGAGGTTTCCGTCGGCAGGATCGCCGACACGCCCGCGTCCGCGGGCTTGACCTGAGGCTGGACCTTCTTGGGCGCAGGCTTGGGCGCGGGCGCCTCTTCCTGGACGGGCGGGGAGGCCACTTCGGCCTGGTTCGTGGTCTGCGCCGGCGGCTGGACGGGCGGGGCCGGGTGCTTCGGCTTCAGGAGGATGAAGGCAACGGCGGCGACGGCAGCGACGCCGAGGACCGCCACGAGGACCTTGGGAAAGCCCTTCTTTTCCGTCGGGACCGCGGCGTCCTGGAAGAGCCCGGCGGAGGCAATGACGCTCGCCTCGCTCCGCTCCGGGGCGGGCGAAGCGGCCGGCGCGGCGGCCGGCGCCAGGGCCGGAGCCGCGGTCTTCTCCGCTTCCCGCCGTTCGGGCTCGCGATGTGCCGGATTGTGCCGGGGCGTCTCCGTCCGCTCGACCGGCTTGGCCGCGGGCTTGGACTTCTCGGGAACGAAGAACGGCGAGACGTCCGAGCCGGGATCGCCCGGGGTCAGGGTGTTCTTCATGTCCGACGACGACGGAGCCGCGGTCGGCTTGGCCGGCGCGGGCATCGGCATCGGCCTCGGGGCGGCCGGCGCGGGGGCGGGGGGAACGGGCTTGGCGGCCCTGACCTTGTCCTTGCCCAGATCGAGATCCGCCAGGGCCGATTTGAGGAACTGGTCGATGTCGGGGCCGGGGCCGCCGTTCGTCCCGTTGCCGTTGCCGTTACCGCCCGCGGGCTTGGGCTTGACGATCTTCGGTGTCGACGATTCGATGAGGACGGCCTTGAGAAGATCGTCCGCGAGCGCGTCGAACTTCCGCTCGTCGGACGGCTCCGGACGGACCGGAGCAGGCCTGCGAACCTTGGGCAGCTCCTTGCTGAGCCGGTCGAGGTCCGCCGGCAACGCAAAGATGCTGTCGTCCGACCTGGCCCGTTCCCGCCGGCGCGCCTCGGCCGGCGCGGGACGGATCCCGGGGGCCGGCGGGGCCGCGGTCGCGGCGGCGGCCGGCTGTGGCGCGGGGGCCGCCGGCGCGGGCCGGGTTTCCGCGGGCCGAGGCTCCGGCTTGCCGAGGACGGCCTCGACGGAGGCCAGAAGCTCGGCCATCTTCAGGGGTTTCTCGAAATATTCCGAAGCCCCGTAGGTCCGCAGGGCCTCGGTCCTATAAACGCGGTCCTTGTAGACGCCGGTCATGATGAAGACCGTCGCCTGCGAGTTGCGCTCGGACGTGATCCTCTGGCAGAGCTCGAAGCCGTGGACCCTGGGGAGCATCGCCTCCATCAGGACGAGGTCCGGCGATTCCTTGTTATACTTGTCCCATCCGGCCTGGCCGTCGGCCGCGGTCACGACCTGGTATCCCAGACCCGCCATGATCCCCTGGAGGGAGGCGAGCGAGTTCTGATCGTAGTCGATGATGAGGATCTTCTTCATACCCATGTCCTACGGCATGACGCCGCCTCACAGAGATCGGACGGCGCATCGCTTCGCATAGGTCTATTTTTTATCACCCCCAACCAGGGTCAATCACCCCTTCCGGTGATTCCGGGGAGGATTTCCCCCCCCACCGGCGGGGGGTTCGGCCCATGAACCCGCCCGGCCGGTTTGCGTACTCGCAGATAGAAGAAGGAGGGACCCATGAACGAAACGAAAAGGCGGGGCCTGGGCTGGATCCCGGACCTGCCCGACTACAGGGACTTCACCGAGGAGACCTCCGGCGTCCGCGAGATCCTCGCTCCGACGGGCCTCGTCTCGATCCGGGGGAGATCGCGCGGGCGGGACCGCCTGGCCTCATCGATGGATCTGCGGGCCTGGGCCTCGCCGGTCGAGGACCAGGGCGGCCTGGGTTCGTGCACGGCCCAGGCCGGCGCTGGACTCATCGAATACTATGAGCGCAAGTCCTTCGGCCGCCACGTCGAGTCGTCCCGGCTCTTCCTCTATAAGGCGACGCGCGATCTCATGAAGTCGAAGGGCGACTCCGGGGCCTATCTTCGGACGACCATGGGCGCCATGGCCATCTTCGGGGTGCCGCCCGAAGCCTACTGGCCCTACACGGACGACGAGGCCGGCTTCGACAAGGAGCCGCCGGCCTTCTGCTACGCCTTTGCCCAGGGCTATCGCACGGTCCTTTATTATCGCCACGACCCCGCCGGAACGCCACGGGCCGCCGTCCTCGAGCGGGTCAAAACCTACCTGGCCGCCGGCCACCCGGCCATGTTCGGCTTCACGGTCTACAGCTCCATCGACCAGGCCGACACGACGGGCCTCATTCCTCTTCCTTTCGGCCGGGAGCGGATCGAGGGCGGCCACGCCGTCGTGGCCATGGGCTATGACGACGACAAGGTCGTCGCCAATGCGCATGGCGGCGGCCCCTGCCGCGGCGCTCTGCTCATCCGCAACTCATGGGGACGGAGCTGGGGCGAGACGGGTTACGGCTGGCTGCCCTACGCCTATGTCCTCAAGGGGCTGGCCGAGGACTTCTGGTCGGTGCTGAAGAAGGACTGGATCGACACCGGCGCATTCAAAATCTGAGCCCTTTCCGGTATAATCGTTCTTCGCACTCTGACCCGAGGAGGACTTGATGAAGCTCCGCATATCGTCCATGATCGCCCTGATCCTTATGGTCGTTGCCGCGCCGGTCCTGGCCCAGGAGACCGAGCCCGCGGTGCCGGCCCTCTCCGAGTTCCACGAAGTCATCTATCCCATCTGGCATACGGCCTATCCCGAAAAGGATGTCGCCATGCTCAAGAGCCTCGTGCCGCAGGTCAACGAGCTCGCGGCCAAGGTCTATGAGGCCAAGCTCCCCGGCATCCTGCGCGAGAAGCAGGCCAAATACGACGCCGGCCTGGCCGAGTTCCGCGCCGCCGTCGACGCCTACGGTGCCGCCGCCAAGGGCGCGGACGACAAAGCCATGCTCGATGCCGCCGAGGTCCTTCACGCGAAATACGAGAAGCTCGTGCGGACCCTGGCGCCCGTCCTCAAGGAGATGGAGGCCTTCCACAAGGTCCTCTACGTCGTCTATCACACGGACCTGCCGGCCAAGGACTGGGCGGCCGTCCGGGCCGCCGCCCCCGACCTCAAGGCCAAGGCCGAGGCCGTGACCGCGGCCAAGCTCCCGGCGCGTCTGGCGCCCAAGTCCGAGGCCTTCGCCAAGGCCTCCGTCGAGCTCCTCAAGGCCGCCGGCGCGTTGGCCGGCCTGGGCGAGAAGGCCGACGGAGCGGCCGTCGAGCAGGCGGTCCAGCAGCTCCACAGCCGCTACCAGGAGCTGGAGAAGATCTTCGACTGAGCACCGGTAAATCTCCGAAACGAGGGCATTTTTATGAATGGGTCAGGACGCGGTCCTCGATGAGGATCTGCAGCACTTCGAGCTCGTCCGCGTCGAACCAGATCTTTTCGCACGACAGGCACTTGTCGACCGGCACGAAGTACTGATAGTTGTACGGCCGGGCGGCCATCCGGTAGCCGCAGGCGGGGCAGGGGACGTCCGGGGCCAAAGCGGATTCGATCTTCTGCCGCCGCAGAGGATTGCGGACCGACGTCTCGCGGAAGTGCCGGGCCTTCTCCCGCAGCCCGTCCGAGAACGCGACTTCGCGCCGGGCCACGATCTTGTCGACCGAGGCGGCATCCACCAGCCGGCCGCCGCAGCCGGGGCAGACCCGGATCCCCACGCCCTCATAGAACGTCTCCGCCAGCGGCACGCGGCAGCGCGGGCACAGGTTCTGACGGCCGGGCGCGAGGGGCTTTTTCCCGGCCAGGTTATGCAGGGCGATCCGGATCTGGGGGAACTCGCGGGCCCGGGCCTCGACCCCTTCCTGAAGGTTCTTGACCCGCATGATCGGCGAGAACCGGGGCCGGGCGAGCAGCTCGGCGACGGAAAACGGCCCCTCCCAGGGCGGCTCGGCCGCGCCGGCCAGCATCCAGACCCGCGGCTCGTCCCCGGGCGCCGGCGGCTCGGCCGACGGCGGCGGGCCCGGGAAGAGCTCCAGCTGATGCTTGCGGGTCTCTTCGTACGAATGGAGGACGCCGCGGGCGGCCTGGCGGGCCCTCTCTTCGGCCCAGACCGTTTCGATCAGGCTTTCGGGCGTCTTGTGGACCATGGCGCCCAGCGCCGCCAGCCGTTTCATGAGCGGGGGATGGGAGCTGAAGATCCGGCCGGCCAGCGTGTCCGGCGTGTCGCGCGCATCCGGGCGAACGATGAACAGCGGCGCGTAGCTCAAGGAAAAATCGCCGACGAACGAGTTCTTGAGGTGGGCCTTGATGATGATGCGGGCCAAGGCCTCGGGTGAACGGCAGAGCTCGACGGCGGCCGCGTCGGCCAGGAGCTCGCGCTCCCGGCTGACAAGCATGCTCAGCAGGCGCATGATCAGCGCCGAGAGGGCCACGGCGGCGCCGAACAGGAAGGGCGGAAAGCCGCCGCTCCGGCGCGCCTCTTCGCCGTCCGGCCCGTCATCAGCGGCCGCTCCCAGCGCGTCCTTGAGCGTTTCGAAAAGATTGGCCAGCGAGCAGACCAGGGTCAGGTAGAAGGCGTCGCCGCGGGCGATATGGGCGATCTCGTGGGCGACGACCGCCTGGAGCTCGTCGCGCGTGCCCTCGGCCAGGAGCCCTTCGGTGACGGCCACGGCGGGCGTGCCGTCCTCCTCGATGACCGCCAGCGAATTGACGGCGAAAGAGGGCAGGACGTAGGTGTTGACGCGGGGCAGGCCGGCGGCGATGCGGATCTCGTCGACGATGTTGAGCAGCTGGGCGTGATAGCGGTCGGCGGCGTCCGGCGTCTTGGCCTGGAGCCGCCGCAGGATGACGCGGGGCCCGTTCCGGCGCGCGTCCTGAAAATGGAAGGCCGCGACGACGGCGGCGACGGCGAGATCGACGGACAGGAACCGCGGCCAAAAGGCCGGCGAGCCCAGGAGGCCGGGCGCGAAGAGGAGGCCGAACGTGGCCAGGAAGGCCAGGCCGATGAGGCCCAAAGCCGCGAAATGGAAGGCGAGGACGGCGGCGAAGAGGAGCAGGCTGCGGCGGCTCTGGCGTTTCTGGACCTCGTAGAAATCGCGCGCCGGCTTGGCCATGCTCGGCCCATGATAAACGAATCGGGGCGCGCCGGTCAACGCGTCCGGCGGGCCCGGCCTCTGACCGGCGGCTCCGAAGAAAAAAA
>Ga0172365_10000066_pt1 | contig 54868 bp, 55 predicted proteins | sample LakKivSesite48cm_FD_114535 | JGI IMG/M metagenome (GOLD analysis project Ga0172365, IMG submission 114535) | Sediment microbial communities from Lake Kivu, Rwanda - Sediment site 48cm | ecosystem: Environmental > Aquatic > Freshwater > Lake > Sediment | place: Rwanda: Western Province, Lake...
CAAGACAGCGGGTAATGGCTGATGTCAGGGTGGTCTTCCCATGATCTATGTGTCCTATGGTTCCTATGTTGACATGGGGTTTTGTCCTTTCAAACTTTTTCTTAGCCATACAGAACCTCCGTTACTGTTTTTTCTCTATTTTTATTAATTAAATTTTCATAAATATGTGCAGGTACAGGTGTATAGTGGAAAAATTCCATACTATAATAACCCCTTCCCTGTGTAACAGAACGAAGATGCGTAGTATACCCAAACATTTCTTCCAATGGTATGTAAGCAACAATATATTTAAAATCATTCCTATCGCCCAGTTCAGCAATTCTGCCACGCCTTGATGAGATATCACCAATAACAGGACCCAGACAATCAGCAGGAATATTGATATCTACCTTCATAACAGGCTCAAGGATTACAGGATTTGCCTTTAGCACAGCATCTTTTAACCCAATTGATGCAGCAAGTTTAAAGGCGAGCTCTGAAGAGTCTACCTCATGAAAAGACCCATCGATAAGTTCAACCTTTATATTTATCAATGGATACCCGAGTACAATACCCTTCTCTAATGTCTCTTTTATTCCGGATTCTATGCTGGAAATATATTCCCTGGGGATTACACCACCGACTGTTTTGTTCCCAAAGATATAATCTGTGCCATCAAGGGGAGAAATCTGAAGCACCACATGACCATACTGTCCCCTTCCACCCGATTGCTTTATATACTTCCCCACACCAATCACCTTTTTCGTAATGGTTTCTCTGTACGCTACCTGTGGCGGGGAAGACAGCATATCAAGGTTATGTTCCCTCTTTGCCCTGTCCATAATTATTTCCAAGTGGAGTTCTCCCATTCCGGAAAGTATGACCTCCCCGGTCTCACTGTCCAGTTTTACGTTCAATGATGGGTCCTCAACGGTATATTTATTAAAGACGAGCCACATCTTTTTAAGGTCGTCTTTCTTCTTTGATGTAATAGCACAGGATACAACTGGTGATGGAATCTCTATTGTCTCAAACAATATATCGAGATCGGGGCTACTCAGTGTATCCCCGGTTGATGCCCCCTTTAAGCCAACAATGGCACAGATATCGCCTGCCTCTACCTTCTTTATCTCCTCCCTTTTATTCGCATGGAGTCTTAATATCCTGCCTATCCTTTCGGTCTTCGATTTCGCACTATTTAAGACTGTATCACCCGTCTTCAATTCCCCTGAATAAACCCTCAGATAACTCAGTTGACCCACAAAGGGGTCATTCATAATCTTAAATACCAGGCCGCTAAATGGTTCATCCTTTGTACCACTCAGATGCCTTTCATCCCCTTCCTCAGTCCAGTACTCATACGGGGATACATCTTGAGGTGAGGGAAGATAATCCACTATGGCATCGAGAAGCGGTTGAATCCCTTTGTTCTTAAAGGCACTTCCACATAATACAGGCAGGATACTCCCATTCAGGGTCCCTTTTCTAATCACCCTTTTAATTTCATCCTCTTCGACGTTGTGACCTTCCAAAAACAATTCCATAAGATGGTCATCCACTTCAGAGAGTAATTCAATTACCTTTTCTTTTGTCAAAAGGACTTCTTTCTGCAAGTGTTCCGGCACATCACCTATAGAATACTCCAACCCCTTGCTATCTTTGTCATAGAAGATGGCCCTCTCCCTTATTACATCTACAACCCCTATGAATTCATCACCATCTTTAATGGGAATCTGAAGAACCAATGGATTGGCCTTTAAAATGTCACGCATCATCTTAACACATCTATTGAAATCCGAAGCCGGTCTATCCATCTTGTTTACAAAACCTATCCTCGGAACCCTGTATCTATCAGCCTGCCTCCAGACAGTCTCTGATTGAGGCTCAACGCCCTCTACGCCCGAGAAAAGGGCAACCGCCCCATCCAGAACCCGAAGCGATCTTCCTACCTCTATCGTGAAATCGATATGCCCGGGGGTATCTATAATATTTATTCTATGACCATTCCAGAAACATGTGGTAGCTGCTGCGGTTATTGTGATTCCTCTCTCTTTCTCCTCTTCCATCCAATCCATTGTTGCAGCGCCATCATCTACTTCACCCATTCTACTATTTACCCCTGTATAAAAGAGTATCCGCTCTGTAGCGGTTGTCTTCCCTGCATCTATATGGGCCATTATTCCAACGTTTCTAATTATACGATTCATGCTAAAATTACCACCTGTAATGGGCAAAAGCCTTATTGGCTTCAGCCATCTTGTGGGTATCCTCTCTCTTCTTTACTGCTCCGCCTTTATTGTTGTAAGCATCAACAATCTCTCCTGCAATCTTCTCTATCATTGTTCTCTCGGATCTTTCTTTTGCATATTTTATCAACCATCTTATCCCTAAAGACAGCTTTCTATTCATTCTCACCTCAACCGGAACCTGATATGTAGCCCCACCAACACGTCTTGCTTTTACCTCTAATTCCGGCTTGATATTGTCTATTGCTTTATGAAATACCTTTAAGGCCTCTTCCTTCATCTTACTTTCAATCATGTCAAAGGCCCTATACACTATATTCGTAGCAATGCTCTTTTTCCCGTCCAACATAACACAGTTTATCAATCTTTCCACAAGCATATCGTTGTATTTTGGATCAGGCAGTTTCTCCCTTTTTGCTACGTGTCCCTTTCTTGGCATTGTTCAAACTCCTCTACTATTTAGGCCTTTTTGCACCGTATTTGGACCTGCTCTTCTTCCTTCCTGCCACACCGCTTGCATCCAGAGAACCCCTTATTATATGGTATCTCACGCCTGGTAAGTCTTTTACCCTTCCGCCTCTTATCAAGACCACAGAGTGCTCCTGTAGGTTGTGTCCTATCCCTGGAATATATGTGGTAACTTCGATACCATTCGTCAGTCTTACACGGGCAACCTTTCGTAGTGCTGAATTTGGTTTTTTTGGAGTCGTTGTGTATACCCTAACGCAAACTCCCCTTTTCTGTGGACAGTTCGTAAGGGCAGGCGAGGAACTCTTCTTTTTGACAACTTTTCTCCCCAGCCTTACCAATTGGTTAATAGTAGGCATTGATTTTACCTCCAAAAAAATAATCCCTTTTAAGGGATAAAAGCTACGACCAAAAAAGCTTTGGTATATTAAACGATTTTACCTTTTTATGTCAAGACTTTTTTATATAATTCTAAGCTGATAGAGAGTATTATTTTTTTGTTATAACGTTGCCTCTATATCAATTGTTATGAGCAGTCAAAGTTCAGTGGTCAGCATTCTGAAAAAAACCACACAAAAATAGAAAAACCTTGACAATATCTTTCAGAGTATAATAACTTTCAGAAATTCATTCAAATTTACTGTTCAAGTTAAATTTCAGGAGGTGTTTTTATGGCGGAAGAAAAAACATTCAATCGCTGGCTTGTAGTAGTAGGGGCACTATTAATTCAGATAAGCCTTGGCGCTATATATATTTATAGTGTTTTCAAACCTGGCTTAAAAACAAACTTTCCCAACTGGTCTGACACAGACCTTGCCCTTCCTTCTCAGCTCGTTCTTGCCTGTTTTGCTTTAAGTATGATTGTCGCGGGAAGAATCCAGGACAAGATAGGACCAAGAATTATTGCAACCATAGGGGGTATATTGTTAGGCGCAGGTCTTTTGATAGCCTCATTCTCAAAAGATCTTACAATGTTTACCATAGGGTTTAGTGTCATCGGTGGTTTTGGAATAGGCGCCGCCTATGTATGCCCGATCGCTACCTGTGTAAAATGGTTTCCAGATAAAAGGGGGTTGATTACAGGGCTTGCTGTTGCCGGTTTCGGTGCAGGTGCCCTCGTATTTACTCCTGTCGCAAAGTCACTCATTGCATCTTCTGGTGTAATGACTACCTTTTTATACCTCGGTATTATATTCTTAATTGCCGTAATAATTGGCGCACAGTTTATGATAAACCCACCAGCTGGTTATAGGCCTGCAGGCTGGAATCCTCCCGCCCCTGCTGCCGGCACAACTGCAGCATCAAAGGCTGATTACACAATGGGGGAAATGATTAAAACCCTCCAGTTCTGGCTTTTATGGCTCACCTATTTCGCCGGATGTACAGCAGGATTGATGATAATAATGAACATCACCAATATATGGCAGTCCTTTTCCATGCTCGGCATTGTGAAAAACATGAGCACAATTCCAAAAGATGCCTATGCAGATATCATCACAAAAGGCGCAACGGCTGTCATCATTGTATCAATACTCAACGGTGCAGGGAGGATTGTCTGGGGTAAAATATCCGATAGCATAGGGAGAAAAACAACCCTCTTAATCATGTTTGTATTCAGTGGAGTGATAATGCTTATATTAAATGGTCTTTCATCCTATGCCCTTTATATATTCGGCGTTTCCTGTGTTGGCTTCTGCTTTGGCGGATTTCTCGCACTATACCCTGCCTTTACCGCAGATTATTTTGGTACCAAAAATGTGGGTGCAAATTACGGTTTCATGTTTACCGCATACGGAGCAGGCGGATTGTTCGGACCATGGCTTGCGCCGAAACTTATGAACGTTGTTCAGAAGATCCCCTTTGAGACCGTAGATAAGGCTGGCGCTGTTTTAACAAAATCGTACAATGCAGGAAGCTATGTCACTTCTTTCATTATCTCCGGTGTAATGTGTCTTGCATCTGCAGCACTGGTATTGATTATAAAAGCACCGAAGGGAAAGTAAGCGGAAGTCGGAAGTGGTTAGTGGTGAGCGTGAAGGAGTAGGGAGTAGGCTGTAAGCAGAAAAAACTTGGGGCAAACCTTATCCTGGTTTGCCCTTTTTTATTTCGAACGTTTGAATGCCTTATTCCTTTCCCGTTTCAGTGTTCCGATTTAATGAAAAAGTGGTTCCCTGACATCATTAAAATATTAAACATAACACCTACTACTAAACAATTTCAAATGTATGAATTACCGTGAATTACCAATTGAAATAGAGGATGAGGCGACACCCAACATTGAATTATCATTCTCCTCTCGAATATGAGTTGAGAGACGGCGTAAATTTGGCTACAAGTATATCTCCTATATTGCAATAATCACTCTTTTATGGCAATCTTAAGGTACAAATCGTATGGAATTACATAATGAGTGACCCGACCAACAAGAGCCTACTTAACAGAAGCAATCTTAGAGACCTCGTGCTACTATTGTGTTTTGTATCTGCTCTTATTTATAAGTTCAACACGTTTAACGTCATCGCAGGTTTTTTTCTGCTTGCCGCCGGTAGTTTTCTCCATATCGTTTCGAAAGGTATTTTAATACGTAATGTGGTTCTCAGCAATAAAGGGATATACGGTATAGTCCGCCATCCGTACTACCTTGCCAATTATCTGGTTGATATAAGTTTCTGTATTTTGAGCAGCAATCTCTACCTTCTTCTTGTGTACCCATTCCTTTTCTTCTGGGCTTACGGACCCACCCTACGGAAAGAAGAGGAATATCTCGCAACTCAACACGGTGATTCATTCATCAACTACAGCTTCGGGATTCCGCAAATCCTGCCGGATGGTGCCTCTTTAAAGAAATGGAGAAATATTTTTGAGGGTTTTTCATTAAAACGTATCAGCATTAAGGAGTGCTCAAGGGTGACACGTTTCTTATCAGTGGGGTTTGCACTTCTGCTCGTTCATGAATTAAAAGACGAGGGTCTGGAAGGGCTGAAAGCTTTAGTTCTTCCCACGAAATACGATTATGACGAATTTGTCTTTTTTATGATTGCAACCGCCCTTTTTGTCTTGAGCGTTATCTTAACGCGAATAGCACACATGCACCGTTTGCCAAGAAACCAAACTGTATGAACATTGTATAGTCAAACAATTATTATCGAGTACAAGGCTTAACACTCAGGTTGTGATAGGCTCTGCCTGACTCATTTCTTCAATGCGAGAAGAAGTACCCCGACCCCAACCAATAGAATCCCGAGCCATTCTCGGACTGATGGGCGCTCGTCGAGAAAGAGAAACGCAAACACTGCCACCAGCAAAAGGTCAGCTTGTCTACCGGAGCAACCTTTGATGCATCTCCGATCTTCAGCGCTCGGAAGTAGCACACCCAAGACGCGCCTGTCGCCAAGCCAGAAAACACCAGAAAGAGCCATGTTCTCGATGAGAGCGCGAATGGATTGCTCCATTTTCCAGTGAAATACACGAAACCGGCAAGGACGCCAAAGATGACCACGGTTCGAACTAAGGTTGCAAGATCAGAATCCACCCCTTCGAGTCCAATCTTTGCAAAAATCGCAGTAAGCGCCGCGAATACAGCAGATAGTAGGGCCCAGAAGAACCAGTTTGATGTCGTTTCCATGATCGATCACCGTCTAACAATAATTCTACTGTAAGCTATAACTTCTCAAATATTATTCTTATCAGTGGTTTTTGTCAATCACATCAAAATCCTACCATAGAATTACTGAATGCCGTTTGAAACAAAGTATAAACTGCTTCTTTGTGAAAAACTTTGTTTCAGGGAGTACTAAATGGATTTTTAATTCTTATATTTTTCAAAATGGGGTGAATCAGGGTCGGCCTTTGACTTTGGATAAATTGCTAAGCCGGAAGAGCTTTTCGAGAACAGAATGTTTTTGTCTCTCTGGTCTATTCCGTCTCTCTGGTCTATTTAGTCACGACAAGAAAGACTAAACAGACGGAACAGACAAGATAGACAATGTTTTATTGGGTAATGAAAACAGCGTTCCGGCATCTTCAACAAAAAAGCCCTCGAAGGCAAACCTTCGAGGGCTTGAATCTGCTGATTTGTATCTTACTGTCTACCCTTTACAATCTCATCAACAATTGAAGGATCGGCAAGTGTCGTGGTATCGCCAAGCTGGTCAATATCACCTGATGCGACCTTTCTTAAGATTCTTCTCATGATCTTACCAGACCTTGTCTTTGGAAGTCCAGGCGGAAACTGGATCTTGCCAGGAGATGCGATTGGTCCAATCTCCTTTCTCACGTGAGCAACAAGCTGTTTTTTAAGGTCATCGCTTCCTGTGAAGCCAACTTTAAGTATGACGTATGCGTAAAGGTCTTCACCCTTAATGTCGTGCGGGAATCCAACTACTGCTGCTTCTGCAACTGATGGATGGGAAACAAGGGCGCTTTCAACCTCTGCAGTACCAATCCTGTGACCGGATACGTTCACAACGTCGTCAACACGGCCCATCAACCAGTAGTAACCATCTTCATCCTTCCTTGCACCGTCACCGGTGAAATAATAACCTGGCTGCTGGATAAAATATGTCTGATAGAATCTATCGGGTTCACCAAAAACTCCTCTCATTAAACCTGGCCATGACCTCTTTATACAGAGGTGTCCACCTTCATTTACCGCACATTCTTTTCCCTTTTCTGTTAAAACAATCGGGTCTACACCCGGAAATGGGAGTGTTGCTGAGCCTGGCTTTGTAAACCATGCACCTGGTAAAGGTGTGATCAGGATTCCACCCGTCTCTGTCTGCCACCATGTATCAACGATCGGGCATCTTTCTTTCCCTATAACTGTGTGATACCACATCCATGCCTCTGGATTAATAGGCTCACCAACAGTACCAAGCAGCCTCAGTGAAGAGAGGTCTCTCTTCTTTGGCCACTCGTCACCTTCCCTCGCTATTGCCCTGATGGCGGTTGGTGCGGTGTAGAAGATATTGACCTTAAACTTTTCTACAATCTGCCAGAATCTATCAGGTTGCGGGTATGTTGGTACACTTTCAAACACGATAGATGTTGCGCCGTTGCAAAGCGGACCATAGACGATATATGAATGTCCGGTAACCCAGCCTATGTCTGCTGTACACCAGAAAATATCCTTTTCTTTATAATCGAATATCCATTTAAATGTGATATAACAGTAAACCATATAGCCACCGATTGTATGGAGCACACCCTTTGGCTTACCTGTTGAGCCTGATGTATAAAGTATGAATAGCGGGTCCTCAGCATCCATCTGTTCTGCCGGGCAGTTGTCACTGATATCTTTGGCGTTCATTTCATCTTCAAACCATGTATCCCTTCCGGCGATCATGGGAACATCAAAATTTGCAAGCCTTTTTACTACGATAACCTTCTCAACCTTATGGCCTCCTTTTGCACAGTACTCAACTGCAGCATCAGCGTTTGCCTTGGAGCTTACATTTTTACCTGATCTCCAGTAACCATTTGCGGTAATTAGGATCTTTGCTCCTGCATCCACTATCCTGTCTCTTAAGGCCTCTGCAGAAAAACCACCGAACACAATTGTATGGACTGCGCCTATTCTTGCACACGCCATCATGGCAATGGGTAGTTCAGAAATCATCGGCAGGTATATTGCGACCCTGTCGCCCTTCTTCACACCCTTCTTTTTCAACACATTGGCAAACCTTGATACAGTTTTTAACAACTCTTTGTATGTGAATTTTCTAACATCCTCGTCCGGCTCACCCTGAAATATGATGGCTACCTTATCCCCTCTTCCTTTTTCAATCTGGTAATCAAGGCAATTGTAAGTGATGTTTGTCTTGCCACCTAAAAACCACTGTAACTTTGCGTTTTTGAAATCTTCCACGTTGACCTTGTCCCATTTCTTGAACCAGTGTAATTCAGAAGCAACCTCACCCCAGAATCCTTCCGGATCCTCGATTGATCTCTTCCAAAGCTTTTCATACTCTGCTCTGCTCTTGATGTAGGCCTGATTAACGAATGCTTTTGACGGTGGAAACTTTCTTGTCTCTACCTGCATGGATGTAATTGTTTTCTGTTCCGCCATACTAACCTCCTAATTTAATATTGGATATTACTAATATTTTTCTTACTTGAATGCACTATTCTAAACATACATATTTTTATTGTCAATAAAATTTTGTTAATATTTTCACAATATATAGTTTTATCGAAAATTATTGCGATTATCCTATTATTATTGCAGTTATTTAGGAACATATTCTATTGTTTCGAGAGCAGTGAATCGGGACCAGTAGTTGACAGTCTGTTGCCCAAACGACCTTTGCTGATTTTTCAGGACAAAGGCCGGAAGAACTTTGCGGCTCTTTTAAGCCGGGAAACGTACCTGAGTCGCGACTTCGAGCATTTTTGGTGGCCACCCATGTCGTACCTCCATGAGTACCCGGCTGAAGGTTACGTTACAAAGGACAATGTTGCTCACATCCGTTCGCAATGAGACCGTACGCACTATCTGAGCCCGTTATAGACGGGAGAGTTTGCGAATTGAGCGAAGTTCGAGCCGGGGTACCCGCTTGCGGGTCGGGGTAAAAACACGCACACCCAGAGGGTACCCGGCAGGGAAGGAAACCGTTCCGACGTGAAATCGGTTTTGGCAACAGGCTGTTAACTTTGGACAAATCGCTAAGCCGGAAGAGCTTTTCGGGTAGCGAATATGATAATAGCTTGTCGGCTTGCAGGCTTGCCAGCTATTCAGTTAATTTAAACAGTTCTGACTTTTATAAAACATTCAACAAAAAAGCCCTCGAAGTTTTGCCTTCGAGGGCTTGGATCTAATGTCGTGCGGGAATCCAACTACTGCTGCTTCTGCAACTGCTGGATGGGAAATAAGTGCACTTTCAACCTCTGCAGTACCGATCCTGTGACCGGATACGTTCACAACGTCATCGATACGCCCAGTAATTTGATAATAACCATCCTTATCTCTGCGGGCCGTCACCTGCCATATAGAAGTTAGAACTGATCCTTACTTTCCCTGAACCATCTTGGTTATTTCCAAGACAATTTCAGGATTTGCCAGTGTCATAACATCGCCTACATCTGTGTTGTTAGAAATGGCGCCAAGTACGCGACGCATAATCTTTCCTGACCTGGTCTTGGGCATGTCAGACACGATCCAGACCTTTCTCGGCCTTGCAATCGCTCCGATTTCCGTAACTACCGCATTTTGAATCCTCTTGGCAAGCTCATCGCTTGGAGTATATCCAGGTTTTAAGGCAACATACAGATCAGGTTCTTTTCCTTTCACTTCGTGTTTCACCGGAACAACGGCTGCCTCTGCTACCTCTGCAACGGTCAGAGCGGCTGATTCAATTTCCTTGGTTCCAAGCCTGTGTCCTGAAACATTGATAACATCGTCAATTCTACCGAGAATACGCATATATCCATCGGTGGCCATGACTCCACCGTCACCTGTCTTGTACGGCCAGTCTTGCCATCTTTTGCTGTTTGGATCTTTGCAGTATTGTTCATAATACTCTCTGACGTAACGGGCACGGTCGCGCCAGATGGTCTGGAAGCTGCCAGGCCACGGGTTCTGTATGCAAACATTCCCTGCTTTTCCAGTGCCAGCAGGGATAACGTTACCCTCTTCATCATAAACAATAGGGTAAATACCCGGTACGCCTGGACCTGCGCTGCCCGGCTTCATGGGTTTAATTGCTGGCATTGTGCTGCAAAGGAAACCACCATTTTCCGTTTGCCACCAGGTATCAACAATTGCCGCTTCACCTTTGCCAACTGTATAATAATACCACTTCCACACTTCAGGCTCGATCGGCTCTCCGACTGTGGTCATATGTTTGAAGTGATAATTGTATTTCTGCGGCTCATCAGGGCCTTGTTTCCTCAGGGCACGGATAGCTGTAGGCGCAGTATGGAAGATGTTTACATCCAGATTCTGGGCAATCCTCCAGGGCCTGCCTGCATCCGGATAATTAGGAACGCCTTCATAAATAACAGTGGACGCGCATATTGCCAGCGGACCATATACGATATATGAATGGCCGGTGATCCACCCTATGTCCGCCAAACACCAGTAAACATCTTCAGGATGAATGTCCTGGACATATTTGGATGTTCCGGCTACATACGCAAGATAGCCGCCTGTGCTGTGTTGGCAGCCTTTGGGTTTTCCGGTCGTGCCGCTGGTGTACATAAGAAAGAGCGGGTCTTCCGCAGGCATCGGCACAGGGTCAATCCTTGCTCCATAATATTTTTTCAGCAGGTCATTAACAAAAAAATCACGGCCTTTAACCATCGGTGTTTGTGCGGAATATTTGCCCGGATAACGCTGCCATACGAGGACCTTATCTACCTTCTGGTTTTCCTTGGCTGCCTCAGCAACAGCGATATCAGCCTTTTCCTTGTGGTCAGTAAGCTGCCCGCCTCTGTAATAAGCATCCATTGTAATCAGAACATTACTTCCTGAATCAACGATTCTATCTGCACATGCCTTACCGCTGAAACCACCGAAGACCTGTGAGTGGATTATACCGAGTCGTGCACAGGCGAGCATCGTGATGGCAAGCTCAGCTACCATTGGCAAGTGGAGAGTTACCCTGTCTCCAGCCTTCAGGCCGCAAAAGTCCTTCAGGATTGCCGCGAACTCATTCACTCTTACATAAAGTTCCTGGTAAGTGACATGCTCCACCTTTTCATCCTCAGGCTCTGGTACGAAGTGAATTGCTGTTTTGTTTTTATTCTTTTCAAGATGCCTGTCAATGCAGTTGTAACTCGCATTGATCTTGCCGCCGACAAACCACTTCCAGCAAGGGGCGTCGCTTGTGTCAAGCATTGTATGCCAATACTCGTACCAGGACAAAAGATCGGCATACTCCTTGTAGCAATTCGGGAAATTTTCCACGCTAAAACGCTCATAGACCTTTGGATCGGTCACATTTGCCTGGGCAATAAACTTTGCAGATGGATAAATGGGTTGCTCTTCCCCCCAGTGCACCGCAATTTCAGATTCTGACGTTTCTGTTACTTCTTTACTTTTTCCTTTCATAGATCATTTTCTCCTTTCATTTTTTTTATGTCTAACAATTTTTGTAACTATTCAGGCACCCTATTTTTAGTTTAGTATAAATTATCCCACCCCCAAAAATAAAGTCAACAAAAATTATTGTCAACATAAATTGTGGATACCAGTCATCAGCAAATAGCTATCAGCTTTCAGTATTAATACATTCTTTAGTAAATTGTATACAGGAGATAGATACGATTTACTTTCAGCTTTCGATTGATGATTGCCTATAAAGACCTTTTATGGAGTTGCTAACTGCTGATAGCTAATAATACTTGATGATTTCTTGTGAATCTTTTAATATACTGGCAAAAAACACGGGGAGACATATGACAATGTAAGAATAAGCTTACAGCTTATTGGTTCGGAGTTGGGCCTGCCCTGCCTTGCTGTGCAAGGCCAGGGAGCGAGGCAGGGGAGTTTGGAGTTTGGAACAAAAATCGTGAACCATGAACTGTGAACAAAATAATTAAGGAGAATGATAAATGAAAATTAATGAGGCTCTGCAAAAATTAATAGAAGGTAACAGACGGTTCGCTGCTTCAGAATCTGTTCATCCAAATCAAACGGCAAAACGACGTACCGAAGTCTCAAAGGGCCAGAAGCCCTTCGCTGTGATAGTTGGCTGTTCGGATTCCCGTGTCCCCCCGGAAATCATCTTTGACCAGGGGCTTGGGGACCTGTTTATCATACGTGTAGCCGGCAATATTGTGGATGAAGTCGCCCTTGGTAGTATTGAATATGCTGTCGACCACCTGGGTACTGAGCTTGTTCTCGTGCTTGGCCATGGAAATTGTGGTGCGGTAACTGCCTCTGTAAAAGGCGGAAAGGTACATGGTCATGTGGGCAGTATAGTAAAAGCAATCACACTGGCAGTAGAAAAAGCCAAAAAACAGCCTGGCGACCTGATTGATAATTCAATCAAGACCAATGTGAAGCTCATTGTAAACCAAATAATGTCATCAAAACCCATTTTGAGTAAATTGGTAAAAGAGGATAAACTAAAAATAGTTGGTGCTTACTACAATATAGAAAACGGTGTGGTAGATATCATTACTAATTGACAGGTTGTTGCCCAAACCTTTTTTTTCATATACATCACTGCCGGAAGAACTTTGCAGCCCCTTGGAGCCGGGAAAGTTTATCCCAGTAGCAATGACTATCAAAGCTTTTTTTGGCTTTTTGGAAGATATCTGTATTTTAAAAACAGTCCTATGACAATCATAAATATGCTCAACACCTGACCCATGCTTAATATACCAAAGATATAACCCACCTGCAGGTCCGGTTCTCTGAAGAATTCGCAGAAAATCCTGAAAATACCGTACAACACCAGGAACATAGCAAACACATCGCCTTCCCTCTTTTTCCTGTCCTTGTATATCCAGAGTACGATGAGCAACACAAGACCTTCAAAAAATACCTCGTATAGCTGCGAAGGATGTCTTGGTATGCTGCCGCCCTGAGGGAATACAATAGCCCATGGCATGTTCGATGGTCGCCCGAAGAGTTCACCGTTAATGAAGTTGCCCAATCTACCGAATCCTATACCGACTGGACATGTAGGGATGATCAGGTCTACCACACTGAAAAAATCAAGACGTTTCTTTTTTATCACCACATAACCGGCAATAAAGGCACCAATAAGGCCTCCGTGGAACGACATACCTCCATGCCATAAAACAAATACCTCAAGAGGGTTATTTATATAGAAATTAAAATTGTAGAAAAGTGCATATCCCAGTCTTGCACCAATAATGAGCCCCAAGATCAGATAAAAATAGAGGTCATCAATCTTGGACCTTTCTATTTTAAATGCCTTTTTCTTCAACTGGTAAATCACGAGCAGATAGGAAGAGACAAACCCAAACACATACATCAGACCATACCATCTAAGCGACAGCGGACCAATCTTGAAAATCACAGGGTCAATATTTGGATAGCGCATCATATACTACTCAAAGTACAATAACCAATCACCAAATTACAAGCACCAAGTGAAAGGCAATGACCAATAACCAAGTTCCAGACAACAATATTTTAAAATATTTGTTTGATTATTGAGATTTGGTTATTGGTTATTTTTTGAAATATCATGTTTCTTCAATGTTTCCCATAACCCTTCAACATCCTTAAAAACCATCCCCTCCAAACCATATCCCTTTGCCGCTTCTACATACCTGTCAATGTCATCTATATAGAACACCTCATGGGTATCCACATCCATCTTCTCAAATATAACATCATATATCCTTTTTTTGGGTTTTTTTGCCCCTACCTCAAAGGAGAGTATCCATTCATCCATGGCATGAACAATAGGGTAACGCTTTATAATATAAGAGAAATGCAGCTCATTTGTGTTGCTCAGAAGAAATACCGGGTAACCCTTATTCTTTAGATGCAATATCAGCTCATTTACCTCAGGATTCTCCCAGAAGATCGGGTTCCATATACCCTTGAATTCCTCAAAATCCATCTCAAGCTTGTACCGATCTCTTATTTTCATAAAAAACTCAAGAGATGACATAAAGCCTTCTTCATAGAGATTCACAAGCCCATTCTCCCTGTCGAACATATACCTAAAAATATCATCCGGTGAAAACCGAGCCTTTTCTTTCGATTTTTCATAAAGCTTCACAGCAATCTGTCTGTGTTCAAATGGAAGGATCACATTCCCGAGGTCAAAGACAAATAGTTTTATCATAGGAAAAAACCTTTATGGGGTTAAGGGAGCTGTACAGATTATGCGGGTCTTGCAGATGTTGCCACCCACAGACATGGAGGAACCGTTTGTCTTTATGGTGTTTCATCAATATTGCTATTCTGTCACTCATATATTTGTCCCTCACATACATCTCATCCGTATAAGGAACAACTTTGATGCCCTTTTCAAAGAACATCTTTGCCAGAGTCTTTTCATTGTGGTTGCCATACCCCTCTTTTTCGCAGAGTATCTTTTTTATATTCTCTTCGCTTAACAAGTCGTCAACCTTCTGCAATTTCAGGTATGAGAACACATCCATATCTATCAGATATAATGGGATATTGCGTTCATTACAATATTTTAACACTACCTTATATTCATAGGGCATATCCACGTAAGAAAATAATGCAGAGAGGGCTTCCTTTTTATACGGCTCATTATCATTTCTCAAGGATTCTAAATTTTTTTCAATCTTCATCTTAAGCTCTGCCTCTCTCTCCTTTCTGAATGTCAGGCCATAATTGGAAAACTCCAGTGTAACAACATCGGGTTTCATCTTTTCCATCCACTCACGGAGCAATTGAGGTCCCTCTTCATCTCTGTGTATCACCCCTAAAATAAAAAACTTAGTATTGGGGGGGAAAAATTCCTGTACCATAATGTTAAATTAACACATCCTACAATACCTCTTTCAACAAAAATCGGCTTGTTTTTCCGAACGCTGAATTAATAATTCCGAATATAGAAACTTGAAACTAAATGGGATATTTCTCAGGGAAGGAGATGCTGAAGGAAGAAAAAATGAAAGGGCGTGGGAACTGTTCCCCCGTCCTTTCATTAACTTACTCTTTATTCTCCTTATTCTCCGTGATATTTAAACGAAATGTTAACCCTTGCCCTGTACAAGGCTACCCTACCCTTCTCATCAACAGTCATATCGAGCTTAACAATCTCGGCGATTCTCAGGTCTTTAAGTGTTTTTGATGATGTCTCAACGGCAGATTTGGCTGCATCCTCCCATGATTTTTTACTTGTTCCTACAATTTCAATAATTTTGTAGATGCTATCTGGCATGGTTTACCTCCTCTTTTAAAAGTTTGGAAGGGAAAACACGTGTTACCCTCCCGGTTCTTTCTCACCCCCTTATTTTTATAAGTATGCCCCACCTTACATGCTCAGCACATAATGAGGATTCAGCACACAACACCTTTTACAACGGTATCACCTTCATTGAAGGTAGTCAAGAAATTTCACTAAAACATCCTGCTATTCTTTTACCTTAAATCTTTCCCTTGCCATAACCTTTTCCATCATGTAGATTCCCACGGGCAAGCCCGTGGCACTATACATACGCTTCGCGTTAGCAACTGAAGCATTCACCCACGCCTGAAGGCGCGGTCCTCTGTATGCTTGCGTCGTTCGTGGGTAAGCAGTACCGCGAACGTAAGTGAGTGGCATCTACTTAAGCAAGCACCGCAAGCCGGGTACCAGCTTGCGGGTGCGGGAGGCCGGGTACCCACGAAGTGGGTGGGGCTTTGCCTGTGGAGGAGGCGACGCAAGTCCCTGTAATAGAAATATGGTGAAGATAGCGGCTTTACAGGTGGAGAGATGTGGATCACACCAAAGATACAAAATTTGTTTAAGGATGCATAAAAAACCCTATCTTCGCATCAACTGCAACGCATCCTTTGCCGTGTTCGAACACTATAAGCGGATTTATATCAAGGTTCACTATTTCGGGATGCTCAGTAAGGAGTCTCGATGCGTTCACAAGAACTTTCACCAGTGCCTTCCAATCAGCAGACGGTTGCCCTCTGAATCCTTTCAGTATATTCGCACCTCTTATTTCATTGATCATCTCTTCCGCTATGTTTTCGTCAACCGGAGCTATGCGCATTGCCACGTCCTTATACACCTCTACAAATATCCCTCCCAGACCAAAGAGTATAACAGGGCCGAATTCAGGATCTGCCTTGCCCCCTATAATTACTTCATGCCCTGAAGGGGACATCTTTTGAATAAGGAATGATTCTGCCTTCATATTGTGAAAGGCACGCTCAAGCCCTGCATTATCCATTACATTCAGCGTTACCCCACCTTTTTCTGTTTTGTGAAGGATTCCCGGTGATGTAATCTTCACCGCAACAGGGTAACCAATATTTTTTGCTGCGGTAACTGCTTCTTCGAAGGTCCTCACAATTGCATAATCCGCAACAGGTATCCCGTAAGACCTTAATAAACTGAACACCTCATTTTGAGGCATAATCTTTGATTTGTGCAGGTCTCTCTGTGTACCGGGCTTTTTTTCTGCAGGCATGCTGGGTGCCTTCTTTATGGTTTTTGAATGATATTTGTAATGCTCGTATGATTTTGCGAGCATCCCTAACGCATAATCTACATCTGTGAAGATCGGAAAATTAGCAACCCCTTTCATGCCAAACCAGTTATCCTTATCAGAAACCATACAAAACACTATAGGTTTCTGGTAACGATCTGTTATTTCACAGGCAGTCTTAATGTAATCCTTTATGGGGGCCACTTCATTCTCAAAATCACCGGGATGAACAACAACTAATCCATCAATACCCTTTTCCTTGAGTGTAATTTCTGCTATTTCAACGTAGAAGCTAATGTCAAAAACATCACCAAGATCTAATGGGTTTGTCATCTTTATAACGCCTGCCCTTGATTTTTGCTTTACCATGTTAAAAAAATTATCTGAAAACTCGGCAAGTTCGAATTTATAACGATACGCTGCATCGGCGGATAAAACTGCATGCCCGCCTGAACGCGACATAAGAGCTAACTTTGGTCCTTTTATGACCGGCAGTGAAAAGATTTTGAAGCACTCTACCATCTCCTTTATATTATGGACACGATGCACACCTGCCTGTTTTAATGCGGCATCTAAAACCTGCTCATCACCAGCAAGGGCAGTGGTGTGAAATCTGGCAATCTCGCGGCTTGAAGGGCTTATGTTTGATTTTAGTAATATGATTGGTTTATCCGTTGAGCATGCAAGGTTCATGAATCTTCTTCCATCCCGAATGTTCTCAAGGTATAGACCGATTATTCGTGTGGCAGGGTCAGCAATCAGAAACTCCAGAAAGTCATTTTCATCGAGCATCAATCTGTTGCCAATGCTGACCAATTTACTCACACCTACATTCTCACAGAATGAGAGTATTATAATGTCGTGAATGAGCCCACCGCTCTGGGAAATCACTGCAACAGGCCCATGTTTTACATCCTTAGGATGGATGGGGTAAAAGGGAAGGGTAAGGCCATTTTCCATATTAATAATCCCCACACAATTGGGCCCAATAATCCTGATGTTCCATTGCTTTGCAATATCCAAGATTTCCTTTTCCAGTGCTTTCCTATCCTCTTCAAACTCAGAAAACCCGCCTGATTCAATGATAACCCGGCGTATCCCTTTTCTTCCACATGCATCTAATGCCCTGGGTAAGCCCTTGACAGGAATCAGGAAAACAGCCAGATCAGGAATAACCTCCACTTCTTCAATATTTCTGTATATTTTTTTCCCCATCACCTTTTCATACCTGTCGCCAATCAGGTACAGATCACCTTTGAATCCAAATCGCTTCATATTCTCTATGATAATCCTTCCCATGTTGGAGATGGCACCCGAAACACCAAAAACCGCTACACTTTGAGGAAAGAAGAAGCTTTTCATTTGTCCTCCGAAAACGACTTTTATTTCTACACCAGTGAGTATACTTTTTTTTACCTCCAGAAAACAAGTATTGTAACTCTTGTAACACATAACGTTGTAGGGACTTCATAATCTATTTCCCTTGCCATAACTTTCTACATACGATATATAAAATGACAATGATTATGAAGATTATTGATGTCCATATACACGTGGGGCACAGGTTTGAATGGACGGAAAGGGCTAAAGAGGTGTGGATGGACATCGGCCCTTATGTTCCGGAAATATTCGATGAAAGCGAGAGACAGTTGCCGCAGGAGTATGGCGACGCCATAAAGCGCGAGGGGATATTTGGGGGTATCCTGATTCCTGAATATTCGCCTCTAACCGCAGGGGTAATGCCATTCGAGCGGGCAAAAGAGATACACAATCTACATCCTGAACTTATCCCCATAGCAAACCTTAACCCTAATTACCACGATAATCCTATGGATGCGTTCGAAGAGCAGCTCAAAGATGGAGCAAGGGGGCTTAAGTTACACCCCATCCATGGTTTTTTCTATGCCAACGACCACAAGCTCTACCCTATATACAAAAAGTGCGAAAAGGAAGGCTTGCCTGTCATGTTCCATGCAGGTACAACCCTCTTTAAGGGCGCCAAAATGAGATACGCCGACCCGTATACCTTCGATGATGTGATAAGCGATTTTCCGGATATGAAGATTGTTCTCTGTCATGGAGGAAGGGGATTCTGGTATCAGATTGCAGAATTCATGGTGAAAAGCTTTAAAAACGTCTATATTGATGTATCCGGGCTTCCCCCGAAAAATCTTCTTCAATACTTTCCTTCAATGAAAAAATTTGCCAATAAATATCTTTTCGGCTCAGATTTTCCAGGCGTTCCGGGCATTAAAAAGAACTATACAGAAATGAGCCAACTCATAAAAGATGACCGTGTGATGGAAATGATAGGTTTTAAAAACGCATACGACCTTTTCGGCTTCTGGAAAGAAGGCATATTCGAGGTAAGGGATACAGATGAAATATACGATGTTACAAATGATGGAGCAAAAAGGTATAAAGGTGTAATACCAGAGGATAGGTACAAAGAACCATACATGCCGATGGAAGAATTACAAGGTGAGATGAAAAGGATGAGGTATTATGGTTATAGAAGAGATATGAAACTCTTAAGCGTTATGGGAAAAGAGAGAATCAAGGATATTACACTCATACGCCATGCATACGTGTTAAGAGAATTTCAGAATAAAGGTATCGGTTCAAAACTCCTTACCTTTATTGAACAAGGGATTGATACTGAGTGGCTCCTCATTGGTACCTGGAAAGCCGCCACATGGGCTATAGAATTCTATAAAAAACACGGCTATGAACTCATGCCTGACAAAGACGAGCTCTTAAGAAAATACTGGGATATTCCCGACCGTCAAATAGAAACCTCCTGTGTGCTCGGGAAGAAGATGAAGGCTTGAACTATCCGCCGGAGTGCTGTTTCTCTCGCTGCTCCGCTGCTCGTTTTTACCCACTACCGACTCGGATTTTGCTCAATTCGTGAACTCTCCCGTCTATGACGGGATCAGACATCACGTACGGTTTCATTGCGAACGGATGTGAGCAACATTGTCCTCCTGCCTGTCGGCAGACAGGTCGGAACGCAACCTTCAGCCGGCTACCCATGGAGGTACGACATGGGTAGCCACCAAAAATGCTCGAAGTCGCGCCTCGAGAAAAGCTCTTCCGGCTTAATCACCACTTTCTACTATTCACCAATCACCAATCACCGTTTTTTATAAACGTTCAATCTGTTTTTACTACTTGTCACATGTCAAGGGCTGACCCTTCAGCCTTCTCTTTAGGAAAGTTTGGGGCTTGACTTTGATGACATTATCTGACCCTTCAGCCTTCTCTTCAGCTTTCTAAGAACCTAACATATTCTAATTATTAGTTTAATAATTAGAAGGATGGATAGAGCCGAACTGAGGTTCAAAAGCAGGCGCTCATGCTTGACGGCAGGGCTTCCTTTTTCCGCCCTCTCCTTAAGAGCTTTCGCAAAGGACTTTGGCAATACTTTCATTATGTTGTTGTCCGGGTCGATAGACATCGAAGGTGATGGCCATATGAATTGGAAAAGAAGGAACTCTTCATCTCTAGTCTTGTTTGTAGACTCAGGCTCAAGGTCATCAACAGTAGGATGTCGGCAGGACCAGAATACAAGGACGTCCTCCGCGGCAGCCAGCCTAATAGCAGCCCATCGCCTGCCCCGCAACTCGAAGCGTAGATAGACCATAAATACGAACCATGCAATCACCACGAAAATCAAAGATAGAGTGGAATTAAGGCAGTGGTAGTTGGTCAAATGAAGGGGCCACAAGTTCGGCGATACGAGCGCACCGATGAAGCCTGTAACAAATAAAGCTGTACCAGCATAGGCCATATTTTCCTTATGGTTGTGGTATGCTCTGTCGCCATTTGCCAAATATGTCAAAAAGGATTGCGCTTGCTCAAAGCATTTAGTAGTAAAATATGTCGAATCAGGTTTTTGTTCCATTACCCCCTCCTTTCATTTGTATTCCGTCTTTCTGTTTCTCCTCCTAATACCCGTAATGAACAACTAATTGTGGCGCACAGACGACATCGCCGATGGCGCGAGACTTGCTTACTACAGAGACAAATGTGCCGATATAACCTGAGCGCTCGTTAAACGTAGGCGCAGGTTTCATCAAATAGAATTTTTCCGTTAGGTTTATCGTTATGATTTTCTCTTCTTAAAGAAATAAAAAATAACACCAACAATGATTGCAATGCCAAGACTGTGCAGTAAGGCCGTATGGAAATCATAAACCGGATAAAATCTTTCAAATCTGACAGAATACGGAAATCTGGCGCCTTGAATGATCACATATTTCGGCGGGGAAAAAGCCTGATGACTATCAAAATACAGCCAATGACAAGAACTGTTTCTGGAAGTGAGTTTTTCAAGGCGTCTATAATGGGTTTTCCTTTCGAATTGCTACTTCGCTGAACCATTTGTTGACGTACTAATTTATCTTTATTCGGTAGATAGTAAAGATACCAAGGTATGAATATTATCCCAAAAGGAATTACTATCGTAAACAATATCCATGCCATTGGGTTTCTACGTTTCTTTTCAGCCAACCGATAAACCCATTTAAAATAGAGGTAAAGAGCCACAGCGCCAAAAATAATGAGAATGACAATTCCAATTGATTCACCCATTCTTCCCTCTGTTTCCTTTATTTTCCTGCTATCTCAATAAGTTGTCAAGGGATTTTATCAGTAATGTAGAATGATAATTAAATACTAATTGAAGCATTGAATGCTCTTAGATGGAGAAACGCTCCAATGGTCTGGAAAAGCCACTCAACCTTAAATTGATTTTGGCGGCCATAATTTTTCTTCCCTTACCCTTCTTTCAATAACTTCATCTGATACTCCAAAAGTCTTTCCAATTGACGGTGAGACTCCAGCCAATACTTGATCTGGATTTTCTTCCAACATGTGTAATAATTTTTTCTCGACAAGGATTTCGTGTATTCTCTCAACCTCACCAACAAGTATCTTGCGGGGCACCAACAAACTTCCAGCAAATTCATTTGCCTGCCACTCAAAACTTTCATACTCGTAGTCAGGAAAATTTATAACAAATTCTTCATATTCGTCAGGTGATTCTATTTCGAATACCTTATACATATCTTTATGCAAAACTAAGTGTCCTATCTCATGGGCAAAAGAAAAACGCAGCCTATTTGCATACCTGTTTTGAGGGTCCATATATTGGGCATAGTCCACTACAATGCTTTTCAAATCGCTACACAGGTAAGCATCAATCTTATTCTCCTTTCTAACCCCATGTATGGGAATAATGTTTAGTCTCAACCCATTTTCAATTATATATTCCATATCAACTGGCATTGCTTCCTTTGGCCAATACTTTTTTCTGAACTCGTCAGCAATCTCTTTTATTTCAGTTTGTTTCAAATATCTGCATTGGAATTTGGAGTAATCTATCATTTATATACCTTTTCTGATGTTTTCTATTAACTCCTCTAACTCTTCCTTGGTGGGCTTTACGCTGCGGATCGTTCTAAAAAATAAAGGGAGTGATTGTATAACTTCTCTGTCTGACATGAGGTATTCAGGGATAAGGCCTGCATCGACATATGCCATATCAATAAGTTTATCCCATTCGTCAGAGCCTTTCTTGATACCTAAAATGTTTGCTATTCTTTCTAATTTGTTTTTATCCTTTGGAGGCGCCATTGTCTCTCTTTCAATTTTGCTCCAGTTACTTGCGTCTTCTTCAAGTTGCCTGCAAAATTCCCTTAGTGTTAAACCTCTGGCTAATCTTTTTTCTTTTATATATGCACCAAACATAATTCCCTCCTTCCTTATTCGTATTATGTGTGGTATTTTTATTACTATGTGGTAATTATATTACCACACTATCATTTTGTCAATGGAATTCTTGCTTTGGTTAAATACTCAAACTACAAAATTTATACCAATTCGATTTCAGAAGTAGAACGAGGCGGCGAGGAGGAAGCGACGCAGGCGTACGGCTATAGTACGTCGAGGAGACTGACGACGTAGACAACAAAGTTATACGATTGAAGGCAAATTGGTATTAGATGATTTTTACTATCTCGTAGGTACGCTCGCCACCGGGCGCGGAAAAGCTTACCTCGTCCCCGACAGATTTACCCATAAGTGCCCTGCCAAGGGGAGAGGTTATTGATATCGTGCCTTTTTGTATGTCAGACTCATAAGGACCAACTATCGTGTACACAACCTCTTCATCTGTATCAAGATTTTTTAGAGCTACGCTGTATCCAAATTCTACTACACCATTTTTCGACTTCTTCACATCCACGATTTCAGAATTCTTTATCATTTCCTCTATCTCGGCAACCTTCTTTTGAAGGAATTGGTACTCTTCCTTTGCCGCATCATATTCTGCATTCTCTGAAAGGTCTCCATGTCCTCTTGCTTCTTCTATGGTCTTTAAAATCTTCGGCCTCTTCGTATTAAGCAGGTATTCATGTTCCTTTTTAAGGTTCTCGTGACCTTCTCTTGTTATGGGAAATTTCATACACGCTCCGACAATATGTTTTAAGTCTAAAAAACTACAACGTTTATCATAAATTATCAACAAAAATCAGCCATCAGCAAAACGTACTTGCTGAAGGCTGATCGCTATGAGCTGATGGCTACATAAACTAAACACTTGAAAAAGACCAGTCTTAAATTTTATAATAAGAGTCTGTATGAAATTTGAAGACGGGCTGAAGAAACTTGAAGACATAGTAAAAACCCTCGATGCGGGGAACATCCCACTCGACGAAGCCTTAAATCTCTTCAAGGAAGGGCTTTCTTTAACAAAGGAACTTTCAAAAAGGCTGGATGAAATAGAAAAGAAGGTCGAAATTCTTATAAAAAAGGAAAATGGGTCAGTAGAAAAAAGACCATTTCTCCAGGAAGAAGTTTAGTGGATCTAGGGACATACCTTCACGAAAAGAAGATTATTATTGAAGACACCTTAAGGGATATATGTTCGTCCTTCAGCACATCCCCGGGAATGTTAAGGGATGCTATGGAATACATGCTGTTCTCCAACGGAAAAAGAATAAGACCAATACTCGCTATAGCGGCATGTGAAGCAAAACAAAAAAGCAGTGATGATTTACTTCCCTTTGCATGTGCTATTGAGATGATTCATACATATTCCCTCATACATGACGACCTGCCAAGCATAGATAATGATGACCTGAGGCGTGGTAAGCCAACGTGCCACAAGGTATTTGGTGAAGCAGTCGCTATCCTTGCAGGGGATGCACTTCTCACAGAAGCATTCAGGGTTATGGCTGACACCCGTTATACAGAAAGAATACATCTAAAGATTATAAGACAGATTATCTTTGAGATTGCAATGGCTGCTGGAGCAGAAGGAATGGTGGGTGGTCAGGTTATGGATGTGCTATATGACGGCAAAGAAGGAACAAAAAATATCCTCAATTTTATTCATACCCATAAAACCACTTCTTTAATAAGGACGTCAGTAAGGACAGGCTCAATAATAGGGGGAGCAAAAACAAAAGAGTTAACAAGGCTTACAAGATATGGTGAATGTATCGGTTTTGCCTTTCAGATAATGGATGATTTATTAGACGCCGAAGGCAATGAAGAAATAGTTGGAAAAAGATTAAAAAAAGATACGAGCAAACAGACCTACATAAAACACTATGGAATAGTGGCATCAAAGATCAGGATAGAACAACTTATAGAGGAGGCTATAGAATCCGTAGAGTTTTTAGGAGGGAATTCAAAAATACTCGTAGAACTCGCAAGATTTATAGGTAATAGGGCTCTCTGATGTTCCTTGAAAAAATAAACTCCCCTGTAGATTTAAAAAGATTGAGTATCACAGAACTCGCTGAACTTGCAGAAGAGATAAGACCATATATTATAAAAACTGTCTCCAAAACAGGAGGGCATCTGGCTTCGAACCTCGGGGTAATCGAACTTACGATAGCACTCCACTATGTATTTAATACACCCCTTGATAAGATTATATGGGATGTGGGTCATCAGTGTTATACCCATAAGATACTCACAGAGAGAAAAGAGAGATTCGAGACACTCCGACAGAATGGTGGGTTGAGTGGGTTCCCATGCAGGGAAGAAAGTGTTTATGATGTGTTCGACACAGGGCATGCAAGCAACTCAATATCGATTGCTGTTGGTCTTGCAGAAGCCAAAAAAAGGGAAAACAAAACCCACAAAATTGTTGCGGTCATAGGAGATGGCTCGTTAACGGGAGGCATGTCTTTTGAAGCCCTTAATCATGCAGGACATCTAAAAAGTGACATAATTGTAGTACTTAATGACAACGAGATGTCCATATCCAAGAACATAGGTGCCCTCTCCTCATACCTGAATAGAATTATGACGGGCGAATTTATGAGTAATCTGAGGGAAAAGGTAAAAAGCAGTATAAAAAACCTCCCGGCCCTTGGAGACAAAGTTTATAAAGCAGCAAGGCTCCTTGAAGAAACTGTAAAGGGGATTATAACACCTGGCTTACTCTTTGAGGAGCTTGGTTTTCAATACTTCGGCCCTGTAGATGGGCACAACCTGAATTATCTCATAGAAAACTTAAGGAATATCAAACGGCTTAAGGGCCCTGTGCTGATTCATATCGTTACCAAGAAAGGAAAGGGATATACCCATGCAGAGGATGACCCTGCAAGATTCCACGGTATTTCAACCTTCGAGATGACAACAGGCAACTCTACCCACAACGGTCGTTATACCTATACAGACATCTTTGGTGATACAATCATTGAACTTGCCAAAAAGGATAAAAGGGTAATAGCCATTACCGCTGCTATGGGCCTTGGCACAGGTCTTGAGAAATTCTCACAGCTTTTCCCTGACAGGTTTTATGACATTGGTATTGCAGAACAACATGGAGTTACGTTTGCGGCAGCCCTTGCCCTCGGAGGGTTCAGACCCTTTGTTGCAATATATTCCACCTTCCTTCAAAGGGCATACGACCAGATTGTGATCGATGTCTGTCTCCAAAATCTTCCCGTTGTCTTTGCAGTGGACAGGAGCGGTATAGTCGGTCAGGACGGGCCTACCCACCACGGAGCTTTTGACATCTCTTACTTCAGGCATATCCCCAATATGGTTGTGATAAGTCCAAAGGATGAAAATGAGCTTAAACAGATGCTCTACTCTGCGTATTCCTATGAGAGACCGGTTGCCATCCGCTATCCGAGAGGTGAAGCCCAGGGTGTCCCGATAGATGAAGATTTCAAGGAAATCCCGATTGGTAAATGGGAAATTCTAAAAGAGGGTGAAGATATTGCGATAATTGCCTGTGGTAACCAAGTCTATCCTTCACTTTCTGTGGCATCAGAACTCGAAGAAGAAGGTATACTATGTACTGTGATAAATGGTAGATTCATAAAACCTATGGACAGAGAGATGCTTTCAGCCCTTTCAAAACATGCAAAGAAGATATTAACAGTCGAAGAGAATGCTATTATGGGAGGCTTCGGCAGCGGGGTATTGGAGATATTATCTGAAGAAGGGATAGCAGTGCCAGTCAAAAACATAGGCATTCCTGATACCTTTTTACCCCATGGTTCACAGAGCATGTTGAGAAAAAGCTTAGGCTTAGATAAGGAAGGGATTAAAAAGGCAGTAAGGCAGTGGCTAAAGAGAGAATAGATGTGATTCTCGCAAGGAGAGGTCTTGCCCCTTCAAAAGAAAAGGCAGGGGTGCTTGTTATGGCAGGGGAAATATATGTGGGGAAGGAACGTATTACAAAGCCTGATAAAAAGATAGCAGATGATGCCCATATAGAAATAAGGAAAAACCCCATACCCTATGTAAGTTTCGGTGGGGTAAAACTTGAAGAGGCAATAAGGGCATTTGGAATAGATATAAGACATAAAAAGGTATTGGACATAGGTTCATCAACTGGTGGTTTTGTGGATTGTCTTTTAAAATATGGGGCATCCATTGTGTATGCAATTGATGTCGGAACCCATCAGCTTCACGAGCGGTTGAGAAAGGATGGGAGGATTATCATTAAAGAGAACATAAACGCAAGGTACTTAACATTTGAAGATATCGGCGTAAAGGTAGATGTTATCACAATAGATGTATCCTTTATATCATTAAAAAAGATACTGCCAGCAATGATTCCTCTGATGAATGCTGGTGGGTTCATAATCTCACTTTTAAAACCTCAGTTTGAGGTAGGGAGGTTTGAGGTAGGCAAGGGTGGCATAGTAAAAGATGACGATAAAATCAAAAAGGTGATTGAGGATATAAAAATGTATGGGAAGGCTCTTGGTATAATACCTGTAAGTGTTGTTGAGTCACCGAGGGAAAAGGAAAAAAAGAACAGAGAATATTTTATATTATGGGAACCGCAAAAACCCCAAAACCAGTCAAATTCTTCGCAAGCATAATATTCAAGGACGAAGAATTCTTGCAGCCAGCAAAGGAAAGTCTCAAGGCTTCTATCGGAGATATTGAGGAAAAAACTGCATTCATACCTTTTTATCACACAAAATACTATGAGAGCGAGATGGGAAAGGATCTCTTACGATTTTTCATACTCTTTGAACCCCTGCTCCAAAGGGATACCCTGTTAGAAATGAAACTAAAAACGAATGATATAGAGCGTCTCCTCTTAACAAACGGAAAGAGAACCGTCAACATAGACCCCGGGTACATTGCCCTCGAGCATGTTGTACTCGCAACAACAAAGGGGTATACACATAGAATCTATCTCGGAAAGGGGATATTTGCAGACCTGACCCTCATTTATAACGATGGAACATATAAGCCTCTTGAATGGACCTACCCGGATTATAGCAGTAAAGATATTATCTCCCTATTCAATAAATGGAGAGACCATTGTAAAAGAACATGCAAGCATTCAGCAATCAGCTTTCAGTAAAAAAAGACAAAAAGGCTGATGGCTAAAAGCTGAACGCTAAAAGCTGATTAAAGAAAGGACACTGAAATGCCAAAAAGTATGACGGGATTTTCAAAGATAGAGATGGAATATGCGGAAGGAAAGATTTCCGGGGAGGCAAGGGCTCTCAACAACCGCTACCTTGAAATCAGCATAAAGCTTCCAAAAATTGACTACTCTTATGAACAAAGACTGAGGGAGCTTGTTAAACGGCATGTCAAGAGGGGGAAGGTTGATATAACGATAAAATGGGAAAGATCAAGCGGCGAGTATAATGCCCCTAAAATTAATGAGAATACTGTTAAGCAATACATGGATATTATAAAAATATTAAAAGATGTCTTTGGATTAAAGGGTGACCTTACATTGGATACGGTTTTAAATTTCAGGGACATTGTCGTATACGAAGAGAACAATAATATTTCAGAAGACACACTGATGCTCTCATTCGAAAACTTACTAAAAAAACTGAACGAGGAGAGGACTAAAGAAGGAGAGGTCATTGAAAAAGACCTTTTGGACAGACTGGAAAGGATAACCTCGAACCTCTCTGAAATAGAGAAAAGATGGCCTCTTATTGTCAAGACCCATGAAGAAAAATTAAAGGAAAAGATCATTGAAATCACAAAATCGCCCTCTGTTGACGAGATTAGGGTCCTTCAGGAATTGGCTATCTATATGGAACGGCTTGACATATCAGAGGAAATTGTGAGATTGAAAGGACATATAGATAATTTTAAGGATACCCTAAATTCTATTGATTCTGTGGGAAGAAAACTCGATTTTATCATACAGGAGATGGTAAGAGAGACAAATACCATTGGAAGCAAATCCAATGATTTATACATCAACGAAAGGGTTATCCAGATCAAAGTGGAGATAGAAAAAATGAGGGAACAGGTTCAAAATGTGGAGTAGAATCTTTAAAGACGTTCGGAGTTCGGAGTTCAAGGTTCAGAGTTTTAAAAAATGAAAAAGCAGAGAGAAATTCCAAACAGGAAAGGGAATTTATTTGTGGTTTCGGGACCGTCTGGGGCTGGAAAAACCACCCTTATAGATATGTTTTTAAAAGAGGATACAAGCAGCGCATTCTCAATCTCTTATACTACAAGGCTAAAGAGGGAACAAGAGGTTGATGGGAAAGACTATTATTTTGTCAACACAGAAACATTTAAACAGATGATAAAGAAAGAACATTTTCTTGAATGGGAACATGTATACGATTACCTTTACGGCACACCGAGGAAAGAGGTATTTAAAACATTACACAAAGGTGTTGACATCTTTCTCGACATTGATGTGAAAGGGGCCATCAGTGTGAAAAAAAAATGTCCTGATGCATGTCTCATATTTGTCGAGCCCCCATCAAAAGAAGAACTGATAAAAAGACTTTCTTTAAGGGGGGAAAAGGAGATTGATTCAAGGATGAAAATAGTAAAAGAAGAGATTGAAAAAAAACGTTTATTCGAGTATAATATTATAAATGATAAACTCGACAGGGCCTTTAGAAATTTTAAGAATGTTATAGAAAGAGTGAGGAGGGAAGCCCATGGCAAGGATAACTGTTGAAGATTGCATGGATACAGTAGAAAATCGTTTTGAGCTTGTTCACCTATGCGCAAAGAGGGCCAAACAACTAATAAAAGGGTCAAAACCTCTTGTAAGGTCCACAAATAAAGAGATTGTAACGGCATTAAGGGAGATTGCAGAAAAGCTTGTCTCTTTCGAAAAAAAAGAAGCCCTGGAGAAAAAGGAGCAAATACTCTACCAACTATCCAATTTTGCCCCTTGACTGACAACAATCCTTCCCGGCCTTGCTTTGCCCTACTTTGCAGGGTAAGGTATAGAAGTTTTCAAACATCAGTTTAAGATAACATAAAATACGTTCGTCTTTTGATTTAAGTCAAGGATTGTCTTTTTTATACACACTATAATTATCAAGAAACAATAATTTAAGGAAAGAAAGATGGCTGATGGCCTGGTACTGGTGACTAAATAGAGGAGGAGGACATGAAAATTAAAAGAAAAATAGTGGGAATAGACAGAGAACGTTGCAATGGCTGTGGACAATGTGTATCTGCCTGTGCCGAGGGGGCGATTGAATTAACAGATGGTAAGGCTAAACTTATATCCGACAAATACTGCGACGGGCTTGCCGCCTGTTTGGGAGAATGCCCGGAGGGAGCTATTAAAATCACAGAAAGGGAGGCAGAAGCCTTCGACCCTGTTGCGGCAGAACAACATTTAGAACTCCAAACTTTGAGCTCCGAACTGCCTTTAGCCACTGATCTCCCATGTGGTTGTCCTTCAACCCATATACAGATGTTTTCCTCCCCCTTTAAAGAAGCAAATCAACCTGTTTCCCAAAAAAATACCATCTCAGCCCTCACACACTGGCCAATCCAGATAAAACTTGTACCTCCAACTGCTCCATTCCTCAAGGGGGCTCATATCCTCGTAACCGCAGATTGTACACCTGTTGCCTATCCAAACTTTCATAATGATTTCCTGAAGGGCAGAATAGTATTGATTGGGTGTCCTAAATTTGATAACACCGAAGAATACATCAATAAATTTGCGGAGATTTTTAGGATTGCTAATATTCAGAATGTGACTGTCCTGACCATGGAAGTTCCCTGCTGTTCAAAGCTGCCACTCATCGTCCAGCAAGGCATGGCTCTGGCAGGCAAAAATATTCCGATGGAAGTAATTGTCATCAGCACCAGGGGTAAAATCCTCTAGAATCTCCTACTATCTATTTAAAATTAAATTTAGTATAATGACCGGTGGAAGGTATTGTCAAAGGACTCATTGGTTAAGGGGTTAAAAAATTTGTGAGAACGGGAGGTTTTATCTTTTTCTCAGTACTGGCTATGCTCTCCCTTCTCGCTCTGGGTATTGTTAACGCCAAGGAAAAGGTTACAATAGGGGCTATAGAAGAAGTAATTCTCCTTCCATGGGGTGTGAGACTCCCCGCACGCATTGATACCGGGGCATCCACAACCTCTCTTGATGCGCGTGGACTTAAAATACAAAACAATATTGCGGAATTCAGGTTGCCAGACATGTACGGCGGTTTATTGCTAAGTCTACCTGTAGTAGACTGGCGGCATATTAGATCTGCCCTGACCCGTCATCTAAGACCGGTGGTAGAAATTGAACTCTGCCTTGGCCCCAGGAGACTCCTGATCAAAGCAAATCTTCATGACCGTTCGCAGGTGAAGTACCCATTAATTATTGGACGCAATGCCCTTAAACAAGGTTTCATTGTGGATGTGAGAAAAACTAACCTATTTCCACCAAGCTGTGCAGAGGGCCCTTCACAATGAAACATCCAGCGTTTATACTGGCAGTGGTGCTTCTCGTGCTCTCAGCCGCCTTCATAAGCTACCGAATCATCTGGCTCGGTTATCCACTCTTCCCTACACCCCATGTAAAGGCATGGGGGCTCTCGATGGAAGCCCGCGTGAAACCCTATCAAAAAGAGGTCGTACTTAGGATAGGACTTCCTTCAAACCACACAGGTCAGGTAGTGGTCGAGGAGCAGATAACCTCTGGGTCCCTGGGCTTTAACCTTCTCCGTGAAGGACCAAATCAGATTGGTGTCTGGTCAGGGAGTATTGAAACAGAAGGAGAAATTATTGGTTACCGTGCGACAATCCTTTTGAAGCCGAATCGTCCCCCCCAAACCAGACCTCCTAAGCTCGAACCTTATCCGGTGACTGTCGGGATAACAGAACAGACCCTGGCTAAACGCCTTGTGGCAAGGTGGAAGCAGCTTCCGTCCAAGGCAAGATTACTTGCAATATCAGGTACGGCAGCAGATGACTGGGGAGAACCACCACCGGATACCAAGGACCTTCAAGCCTGGTCAGAATTTCGGGAAAAACATGGCCAGCGAACCGTTCTTTTAGTATTACTTCACGCTGCAAACCTTCCTGCCAGAACAGTCGATGGACTTCTTCTTACTAAAAGCGTGGCAAGCATACCTATCCGCTGGATTGAGGTATGGACTGGCCAGGAGTGGAATAAATTGCAGCCTGAAACAGGAATGATTTATCATAAATCTGTCATGTTCCTTCCACTGACTACCGGTGGATTGCCGCCGGTACGTGTATCCAGAGGGAAACTCTCTGAGATCCGTTGGACATTAAGTCAGCAGATTGTTACTCAATGGCGAGCGCAATTTGAACGTACAAGGTTATCTGACCACCTGCTCGATCGTCTGTCGCTCTTTTCACTGCCTCCTGAGTTTCAGAATACCTTCCGCATCTTTCTCCTTGTACCGATAGGAGCCCTCATGATATGTGTACTACGTAACCTGATAGGTTTCCCGACCTTCGGGATTTTCATGCCTGTCCTTATGGCCCTTGCTTTCAGGAGTACCGGCCTTATCTATGGACTTATAATATTCGCAGGCGTTGTCCTGATCGGATATGTTGTCCGCCGTTTAATAGACAGGCTCCACCTCCTTCTGGTCCCTCGCCTGTCACTAATCCTTACACTTGTCATCGTCTGCTTTACAATTGTTGCCCTATTCGGAAGTAAATTCAAGCTTAGAGAATTCATGGCTGTGGGGCTACTTCCCTTCGTGATACTTACTATGACCATAGAGCGGTTTTTTGTCATTATGGAGGAATCGGGCGCTCGCGAAGGGCTCCATACTGCTATGGGTAGTGCCGCTGTGGCTACAATCACACATGAGATTATCCACATAGAATCACTCCAGCTTGCCTTTTTTGTCTACCCTGAGCTACTGTTTGCTGTGGGTGCTTTACAGATACTCCTCGGTCGCTATACCGGTTATCGGCTCTCGGAGTTTATCCGTTTCCGGAATTTAAGAGGATCATAATGATTTTTAAAACCACCCATTTGCTCAGGGACACCGGGGTCCTTGGCATGAACCGCCGGAATGCCGAGTACATCATGAAGTATAATCCCCGTTCTGCCTTTCCACTTGTGGATGATAAACTTCTAACGAAACAACTTGCAGAAAGGTACCAGGTTCCAACTCCACCTCTGTATCATGTAATAAAACATCACGGCGATATTGCCAGATTTGAAGTTGCACTCAAAGATCACCGTGAATTTGTTGTTAAACCGGCTCGTGGTTCCGGTGGTAGTGGCATTATCCTCATTGTTGACCGGATTAAAAAGGAATTTATAAAACAGAGCAGTGAGGGTATCTCAAGGGAGAAGCTCTCCTACCACATGAACGATATCCTTTCAGGGATATACTCCCTTGGGGGACTTGATGATCAAGCCATTATTGAGGCACTTATCCATCCCGATCCAATCTTTTCAACTGTTGCCTATAAGGGTGTCCCTGACATCAGGATTATTGTATATCGTGGAATACCGGTAATGGCTATGGTTCGTCTTCCCACAAAGGCCTCTGATGGAAAGGCAAACCTCCATCGCGGTGCGCTGGGGGTGGGTATAAACATTGCAAGGGGAACAACACTGAGTGGCGTTCATCGCTCTGGGGTCGTCACCTACCATCCTGAGACAGGAAATTCAGTGAAGGGTATAAAGATACCGTATTGGGAAAGTATGCTCCTTGTGGCAGCAAAGGCGGTCGACATGACCGGTCTCGGCTACCTCGGGGTAGATCTGGTGATTGACCAGCAAAAAGGGCCGTTACTTCTCGAATTAAATGCACGACCAGGCCTCCAGATACAGATGGCAAACAGGGCAGGGCTACGCAGCCGCTTAGAGCTCATTGACCAAGCACCTTCCGATATCTTTATCACACCAGAGATACGGGTCGCTTGGGCAATGGAGAAATTTTCAGCATCAGATAGTTAACACTTAGAAACGTTAATGATTGAGGCCTGCTTTAGCCAGCACCCTGTCTTCAAATTCCGACGGGGTTACCAGTTCCAGCTTTATTGATGAAAATTCAGGATGGTCCAGTAACAGATACCTTTTCCTATTAAAACCATCGATTAAGCTATAATCTATTGTTATAAAAAGGTTTATATTATGTCTGACACAGTTATAAATGTGGCGGGCATCCCTCTCTTCCTGTCGGTAGTGATATTTTTGCATTACCGTATTTATCACAAAACCAATATGGTTCTGAGTCATCGGGAGTTGCCCACAACTCTTTTTGCTTAACCCGATGGTTCTGTTCAATAAACCAAAGAGATACCTGTTTTTCTCGCCCTCGCTCCCATTAAAAACCGGTTCTATCTGACGTTTGCTAAGAACAGATTCAAGTATGTTCCAGTTAATCGTATAGTCGGTACGCCGCATGTCACGCCAATCGGTATGTGTATACCAGTGATCTAAATCATTGAGACATTCCTGGAGCACATTGCAATTCTCCTCCTGGTGATATGTGGAATCCCCATCTTTGCTGCTAAAACTTAGAATTTCTTCGCACAATAAGGAGAGAAGCTTTTTGTCGCTCTCTTGTGCCCCCTTAGTTCCTTTTCCAGACGTATAATCCTCGGTTCGATTGGGCAATATTTCTATGTCATCATAGTATTCAAGAATTTGCTTGTACTGTCTTATCACCTTTGCATCAGTCTTGCCCCATTTCTCAAAATCTTTTACAGCCTCTATTGCAACCAATGTATCGGTGACACAACATCCCTGCCTGTTCAGCCACAAAATAATATCCATCTCTGTTTCCTTCCAGTCTGTTACAAGCCTTATGCGGTCTTCTTTGAAATGCTCCCATATAGCCTGGGCAGCCCCTAGGTCTTTCAATAGTTCATCATCCCCTAGAACTGATGTAGATAGTAGGTTTAATAGGTTAAGATTAACATAGGCCACAATATTCACGAATCAACACCTCATGGACAGAGAGCTATCGAGTTCCCAATAAATGCCCCAATACATAGTTTATGATGGATATTACTATGCTTAAGAGCATTGCTATCCAGAAGCCTTTTACATGAAATCCATTTATCATTGATGAGGCCAGCAAAACGAGAACCGCATTGATAACAAAGGTAAATAGCCCTAAAGTCAAGATATTAATAGGCAGTGTAATAAGTATCAAAATCGGTTTCACCAGTACATTGATAATACCAAGAAAAAGTGCAACCCATAGAGCAGTAAACAAACCACTCACAGTAACCCCCGGGATCAGGTAAGCACTTATAATAATTGATGTAGCCATGATAAGCCATTTTAGAAGGAGCACCATACGTGTTATTCATTATGTCACAAAATAAGAATATTTTAAACAAGATGGTTCAGGAATTGTTTTAACCTTTGCTTGTATTGTCTCATTCATTATTCTTCACTTTTCAATGAATTTCAGTATATTGTAATAACAGAAAAATGAAATTGGTGGACTACTGCTTTGGTTGTCTCAGGGGACTTACAGAAAAGGCTGTCGCTTTATCGGGTGGCGATGAACCTGTATTCTCCCATTGTTATAATGTCATTGATAAATTATGGAATAAAGGGAAGACACCCCCTGATATTGCAAACAGATTGCTTAAATACATAAGAAAGAAAACAGGTGTATATACCCTTATGCTTTAATAAAAGAGAAAGAAATACAGGAAGCAAAGAGAGCACTACTGGAGTTGAAAAATACATTTCCCTACTCCCTTGAAGGATCACTAAAAATTTCAGCTCTGGGAAATTCAATGGATTTTTTTATTAATAGTGTTGGATATGACATAACCGGTTTCAAGTTCTTTGGGCATGTGGATAAAATTGAGAAGGAGATTTATAATAAAGGTAAAGAGGTTTTGATAATCGCGGATAATGTGGGAGAACTTTATTTCGACATGAGATTAATAGAATTTTTAGAAAATAGTGGCAAAAAGGTCTACTACGCTGTGAAAAAACATCCTGTGCTAAACAACCTGTCCATGGTAGATGTCATTAAGTTTGATCTCAGGAAGATATTTAATAACATTATAACATTATATCAACAGGCACTGATGAAGCAGGTATCAGAAGGCAAGAAATCAAAAGGAAAATAAAGGAATTATGGGAAGGCAACGGGATTGTGATTACAAAAGGAATGGCTAATTATGAAACGATATCGGAGTTTCATACAGAAAGACCGGTTATACACATTATGAAAGTAAAATGTCCCACTGTTGGAAATGCGGTGCGTAAAAAATAGGCACCCATATTGCTATATTATTAGGTGGTGAATACGATGGCAACAAAAAAAGATTATTATGAAACACTTGGAGTTTCAAAAGGAGCATCAGGAGAAGAAATGAAAAAGGCATACAGAAAGCTCGCCCTGAAGTACCATCCGGACAGGAATCCCGGCAATAAGGAAGCTGAGGAAAGATTCAAAGTTATAAACGAAGCCTATGCGGTTTTAAGTGACCCTGAGAAGAGAAAACAGTACGACACATTCGGCATGGGAGGCTTCCAGCAGAGGTATTCAGAAGAAGATATATTCAGAGGATTCAATGTTGGTGATCTTTTTAAGGATTTAGGCTTTGGCGGTGGGGATATATTCAGCATGATTTTCGGCAGGCAGGGTACGCGGGGCGGTAGGCAAAGGCCACAGTATTATGATTACGGGGACTATATTACGAGAGAACAGCAACCTGCAACCGATTTGGACCTCAATTATGAACTTGAAATTCCCTTTATGGATGCAATAAGAGGAGCTGAAAAAAGAATCACCTTTTCAACACAATGGGGAACTGAAGAGGTAAACGTGAAGATACCGAAGGGTATCAATACGGGTAAAAAATTGAGACTTCAGGGGAAAGGCAACAGAGACCCAAGGACAGAAAGGGCAGGTGACCTTTACATCACCATAAAGGTGGGTGAGCACCCCGTCTTCAAGAGGGTTGGCAATGACCTCTACATAAAAAAGGAAATAAAATTTACCGATGCCCTGCTCGGAACAACGGTAGAAGTCCCTTCAATTGATGCCCCCAAACAAGTAAAGATTCCGCCAGGAGTGAAAAAGGTAAGATTAAAAGGCCTTGGTGTGCCCGATTTAAAGGGAGGAAGGGGAGACCAGTACGTAGAAACAGAGGTAGAAATCCCAAAAAGGTTAACTGACAGACAAAAAACGCTCCTCGAAGAGTTGAAAAAAGAAGGTCTGTAATGCTTCCGAGGAGACACATCCTTGACGTGTGGGAGTTCATCAAAGACAAGAACGAACTCCTTCCCATGTCTACAGTTACCCTTGCCATTGATGCAATAAAGTACATTGAGATGGAATCTAAAAAGGACCATCTCGTTGAGGTATTGGAGTTTAACGAGTTCGTATGTTACATGTACCCTTCAATGAGACCGCGAAACAGGTCACTCTTATTTCATGTTATCTCGGATCTGCTCGGTCTTCTCATGTACGGGGTACCCAAAAAGAGCAAACACACCCTCGAGAGCATAGAGATCATAAACTATTCAGAAAAAAATATGGAAATCTACCCCATAATAGAGGTGTGGAACAATTTGAAAGAAAAGGTTTATACAAAAAAGCATGGGGTAGAAAGCATTATTGACGGTTTTATAAAAAAGATCAGGATAGAAATGGATGTCATGGAGCGTTATCCCTTCGTTGAGGACATATTTTTTGAATCAAGGGAATACATAAATGAATGGCTCCCATCCTTCTCAAGATACTATGGTAAACAAAGAAAAACAGTAAAAAATGTGTATGAAAGGTGGTGGTCCCAGTGGGCTTGCAATGAAAGCAAGGATAAAGCCCTATTGGCTATGATTGAAAGGCTCTATCTTCAGGCAGAAAGAGAGTATGGTATCAGGATAGATAAAGATAAACTGCTCACCACAATACAACTTGAAAAAGACACAAACAGAAAGGAAAATGAAAATTTTTCGAGGTGGTATAGAGAAGGGGTAAATTTATTATTAAAAATTTAAGCAGCGGTATTGACAAAAACACCTTAATATTGTTATATTATCTTTAGCAATCAATTTAAACAATTGCCAATAAACTAAATTAAAGAAAGGAGTGTGATATAATGAAGATCAAACCATTACAAGACAGAATCCTCGTAAAAAGACTCGAAGAAGAAGAAAAAACAAAGGGAGGTATTATTATCCCTGATGCGGCAAAGGAAAAACCGCAGGAAGGCAGAGCTGTTGCCGTAGGTGATGGCAAGGTACTCGAGAGTGGTAAGAAAGCAGCGTTAACGGTAAAGGTCGGTGACAAGATATTGTTTGGCAAATATTCAGGGGCAGAGATCAAGGTTGATGGTGAGGAACATCTCATTTTGAGGGAAGATGATGTTCTTGCAATCGTAGAAGACTAAAGAAAGGAGGAAGAGATAATGGCAAAAGAAATAGTGTATGATCAGAAAGCAAGGGAGTTGCTCTTAAAAGGTGTAAATACACTGGCAGATACAGTAAGAGTGACCCTTGGACCTAAAGGAAGAAATGTAATTCTGGAGAAGTCGTTTGGGTCTCCGTTGGTTACAAAAGATGGCGTCACGGTTGCAAAAGAGATAGAGCTTGAAGATAAGTTCGAGAATATGGGCGCCCAGATGGTAAAAGAAGTGGCAAGTAAAACAAGCGATGTGGCAGGGGATGGCACAACAACCGCAACAGTCTTAGCACAGTCTATATATAGAGAAGGTGCAAAGCTTGTTGCTGCAGGACACAACCCGATGGAATTAAAAAGGGGTATTGAGAAGGCAGTTGAAATAGTGGTTGAAGAGCTAAAAAAGCTCTCAAAACCCACCAAGGACCAAAAAGAAATTGCCCAGGTAGGAACGATTTCTGCAAATAATGATGAGACAATAGGGAATATCATAGCTGAGGCCATGAGCAAGGTTGGAAAAGAGGGTGTTATCACCGTTGAAGAAGCAAAGAGCATGGAAACCACACTCGAGATTGTGGAGGGTATGCAGTTTGACAAGGGATATATATCCCCATACTTTGTTACAAACCCGGAGAAAATGGAAGCAGTCCTGGATGAACCATTAATCCTCATCAATGAGAAAAAGATAAGCAGCATGAAAGACCTTCTACCTGTTCTTGAGCAGGTTGCAAAGATGGGGAAACCCCTTTTAATCATATCCGAAGATGTTGAGGGTGAAGCCCTTGCAACCTTAGTTGTAAATAAGCTAAGAGGTACATTAAAGGTTGCTGCGGTAAAGGCCCCTGGCTTCGGTGACAGGAGAAAGGCTATGCTGGAAGACATCGCCATCCTTACAGGCGGCCAGATGATATCAGAAGAACTCGGCATTAAACTTGAGAGCATCTCTATCAAAGACCTCGGGTCTGCAAAGAGGATAGTGATCGACAAGGATAATACAACGATTATAGATGGTGCTGGTGACAAAAAGGAGATAGAGGCAAGGGTCAAACAGATGAGGACACAGATCGAAGAGACAACATCCGATTATGACAGGGAAAAACTCCAGGAAAGGCTGGCAAAGCTTGTTGGTGGAGTCGCTGTTATCAATGTAGGTGCTGCAACTGAAACAGAAATGAAAGAGAAAAAGGCACGGGTAGAAGACGCACTGAACGCCACTAAAGCAGCAGTGGAGGAAGGCATAATCCCTGGTGGCGGTGTAGCCTTCTTAAGGTGTATCCCAAACCTTGATAAAGTTAAACTTGAAGATCAAAGACAATTTGGTATCCAGATAGTGAAAAAGGCCCTGGTAGACCCGCTAAGATGGATTGCACAAAATGCAGGTCACGATGGTTCCATAATAATTGAAAAGGTGAAGAACGCAAAGGGTAATTATGGCTTTGATGCGGCAAAAGAAGAGTATGTGAACGATATGATGGTAGCTGGCATTATAGATCCGACAAAGGTAGCAAGGATAGCCCTTCAGAATGCAGCGTCTGTTGCATCCTTACTGCTTACAACTGAAGCAATGGTTGCTGAAAAACCGAAGGAAAAGGGACAAATGCCTATGATGCCACCAGGCGGAATGGGCGGAATGGAAGGTATGTATTAAACATTTTGAGGGGACATCCGTCCCCTCAACCCCTATTTAAAAATCAATTATTTCATCCCAGATTTTCCATTAGAATTAGCATCTGCGTCGGGATATTCCACGCAAACACGCTCACTACACTCCAGCGGCTCCACTCGCTCACGTTCGGCTTCGGAACTTTTGCTTATGCAAAAGACCAAGCTTCCTTGCCTCACGATGGTTTGCTTAGGAAAACCCGACACCATGCTTTAATGACATATCCGGGTTCATGATTTTTCAGCCTGTTGCCCAAACCCATTTCTTCATTAACATCACTACCGGAAGAACTTTTCCCGAGCGCGACATCGAGCATTTCTTGGGTTCCCACTTGACGAGGGAGAATGTTCCGAACTGTTTGCCGACAGGCAGGAGGACAATTCGTGCTGTCTGAGTCCCGTTTAGACGGGACGAGTTCACGAATTGAGTGAATTCCGAGGCTTAGTGGGTAAGAAACGCGGAGCCGGCGCGTCGAGGGAAATAGTGTTCCGGCAAATAATTTTTATTTGGGCAACAGGCTGTTCTGACAGGATACCTCTCCTGCCCTGCCTTCTACATGCCCGTATACGATTTCACATGTGGGGATAGCCATTATATCCTCACACTGGATGGCAATATCGATAAGCCTCTTAAATGTAAAACCACTCTCAAGGGTTCTTTTAATAAAGGTTTCAAGGACGTCTGTCCACCTTTTTCCTTCAAGCTCTGCATGGACAGTAAGGATATTCAGACCATCAATCAAAGAATCGACAAAAAACTTACTCAGGGAAGATACCTCTGTCCCTGCAATCCCGACAACTTCATCGAGGGTTGGAAGGGTCGTGGGTATCTGGAGTATATCAAATTTTTCTTCTCCCATTATGGGAAAAAATGGAGATATACCCCGTGTGTCACTTGTGTATACAATACCTTTTTCCTGAAAAAACCGTAAAGCGTGGGCATTTATCATCCACCCGGGGGCTGCAAAAGAGTATGGTGCCTTTCCCAAAATATCTTCGTAGGTTACAAATGCCTCTCCAAGTATTTCTTCTGTTCTTTTTCTGTCGAGATTCTTTATATGGTCATGCCAGTACACGTGGTCAAGACCGTGAATACCCGCTTCATGAGCACCATCAACTATTGCCTTCAGTATGTGACTATTCCTTCTTGCTATTTCAGGCCCGGGGAGTAAGAGTCCATACATAAGTGTCTTTACACCGTATGTGCTTATTACACCTACCCTGCCTGCCTTTTTGAGAAAACCTTTCTTTGTGAATATCCTTTTTGCAGTCCAGCCTGTATGGTCTTTACCCATGGGGACAAAAAAACTTGCATGTATGTTGTATTTTTTTAAAAGTTGAAGGAGGGCAGGCACACCATGTCTCATCCCATCAAATGTATCCACATCAACCTTTAACCCGATTACTTTATCCATTTACCTTCAGGTTGGACTCGAGGTAGTACTCGAGGGTCTTTTTTAATGCTGTATCGAGGTCAACCTTTGGCTCCCAGCCGATCAGCTCCTTCGCCTTCTTAATTGAAGGTACCCTGAAGTCTATATCCTGATAACCCTCGCCATAAAACTCTTTGGAGTAGACCTCTATAATCTCTGAATGCTTCTTGTAATGTTTTGTAGATGGGTGACTTATAAACAAGTCTTTCAGTTTATGGGCAAGCTCCTTTATTGTTGCCTCATTTTTCGGGTTTCCTATATTGAATATCTCACCGTTAAACCTGCCATCTTTGTCTTCAATAATCTTCATCAGGCATTCTATGCCGTCATCCACATAGGTAAAACACCTCCTCTGCAGCCCACCATCAACAAGTCTTATCGGTTCGCTTAAGATAAGGCTGCTGATGAACTGTGTCACTACCCTTGAGCTGCCTTCTTTTTCCGGATCAGAGGTTAATTCATCAAGTTTCGGGCCTATCCAGTTAAAGGGTCTGAAGAGTGTAAATTTAAGACCACGTTGAAAACCATAGGCCCATATTACCCTATCGAGAAGCTGTTTTGATGCGCTGTATATCCACCTCTGTTTTCTAATAGGGCCAAGAACAAGGGGGCTTTCATCCTCTTTGAATTCCTTATCAGGACACATGCCGTACACCTCGGAGGTTGAAGGGAAGAGAAGCCTTTTATTGTATTCTACACATAACCTGACAATGTTCAGATTCTCCTCAAAATCAAGCTCAAAAACCCTGAGGGGCTCCCTTACATAGGTAGCAGGTGTAGCAATCGCTACAAGGGGCATTACAACATCACACTTTTTCACATTGTATTCTACCCACTCCTTATTTATGGATATGTCACCTTCAACAAAGTGGAAACGTTCATCTCCAAGGCATGCCTCCAGCTTATCGTTCCGTATATCCATCCCGTAAATTTCCCAGTCTTTATCTTTTAATATTTTTGCTGCGAGACTATTACCGATAAAACCATTTACACCAAGTATAAGTATCTTCAAGATTGACCTCCCAGCATCTTGTCTTTTAGATTATGGATAAAGGCAAATGTTTCTCCATCCATTTCATCTTCTCCTTCAAGCTGCACTCTGAGTAATTTTAAAACCCCATTGCCTGTATTCACCTTGAGTGGTTTTTTTGAGATAATAGCGCCAGGTGAAACACCCCGTCCACCATCTTCCGGATAAGCCTTCCATATGTAAAATCTTTTACCATCAAGATAGGTAAATGCGCCAGGATACGGATGTGTTACTGCTCTTGTGAGGTTATATATTGATAGGGCATCCTTTTGCCACGATATGAGCCCATCTTCTGGTCTTCTTCCACCAAAATACGTGGATGGGCCCAAATCTGCCTGTGGTATTCTCTTAAATGTTCCATCCTCTAATTTCGGCAGTATCTCTTTCATGAGCACCCTTACTTCCCTCATCATCTTCATGAACACTGTATATGCATTATCATCGAATTCAATCATTACTTCCCGTTGTGCGATTATGTCCCCTGCGTCCGGCTTCTCTAACATGTAGTGAAGCGTGAGCCCTGTCTTCTTTTCCCCTTCAATTAATACCCAGTTTACAGGACTTCTCCCTCTGAACTTCGGGAGAAGGGAACCATGGAGGTTAAAGGCACCTATCTTCGGGATATCAAGTATCTCCTTTGGAATCATCTTACGATAATAAAAAGAGAATATAATGTCCGGCGACATGTCTTTTATGAGATTAACCCAGGTTGCCTCTTTTAGATTTTCCGGCGTATATACGGGTATGTTGTATCTCTCTGCGAGCATTCCCGGCCTATTAAACCATATCTGCTCCTCAGGGTCATCTTTATGGGTAAAAAGGCAAAGGATTTCTGTACCAAATGCAATCAACCCTTCAAGGCACACACAGCCAATTTCATGGTATCCAAATACAACTGCCCTCATGGCAGTTCCTTTTTTATGATAAACCTTGGTCTTCTTCTTACCTCCTGATATATCCTTCCTATATACTCCCCTATGATCCCAATGGCAAATATCTGAATACCTATAAAAAAGAAGAGTATTGCGAAAAGGGTAAATGTACCTTCAACCTCAGGGCCCACTATCAGCCTCCTTACAAAAAGGAATATGGCAAATAAAAGGCCTAAGAGGGCTATTACCACACCAAGCATACTGAAGAACTGTATGGGAAGCAGAGAAAAGCTTGTCATCAGGTCAAAATTGAGCCTGAAGAGTTTAAATAAACTATATTTTGATGTACCCCTTTTTCTCTCCTCATGGGCAACCTCAATCTCTATGATCTTTTTTGCAAAAATATTTGCGAGGGCAGGGATAAAACTCGACGTTTCCGTGCACATATTTATATAATCAATGATGTTTCTTCTATATGCCCGGAGCATGCATCCATAATCCTTCAACTTAACACCAACAATCCTGGATGTAATCTTATTGACTATAAATGACGGGATCCTTCTAAAAAGTGAGTCTCTACGGTTTTTTCTATAGGTACCCACAACCTCATATCCTTCTTCTATTTTCTGGACAAGTTTTGGTATCTCCTCAGGGGGGTTTTGTAAATCTGCATCTATCGTGATGACAATATCGCCTTTTGAAGATTGAAAGCCTGCGAAGAGCGCCATATGCTGGCCATAGTTTCTATTAAACTCAATCACCTTAACATTTTTATAACGGTTATGAATATCCTCAAGTATCGTCTGTGTGCCATCTGTGCTGCCATCATTTATGTAGATGATTTCATAGGTCCTCTTAATGCCCTCCAGCGTCTCATACAAGCGCTGATGTAGCTCCGGGAGGGATTCCTCTTCATTTAAAACCGGGATCAATACCGAGATATAAGGATTATTTTCCATAGTTCCTCACAAATAATTCAGGGTATAGGGTATAGGGGTTAGGGTATGGGAACAAACAGTTCGTAGTAAAAACTGTGAACTGCTTTCGCCATTATTTAATGCTGATAGCTGGTAGCTGATGGTTGACTTTTTATTTTCCATCTCTCTTCACATAAAACGTATAATGTTCTTTTTCATATCTTGCCTTTTTTACAGGTAAAAAACGGGTGTTCAATTCTTCCCTGATAGGTACTGATGGTTTGTCCTCCACGATGAGTAGTATATCACTTTTGGTATCCTTTATCTCCTTCATATCAAAAACCGGATGGATTGGCTTACCAGCATAGAATATCAAACCTGCTGAATTAAAACCATAGGTATAAATCTCCATATCCTTTTTGAAGCCTCTCAACTCATCCGTTATCAATCGAGGGGATTTAAATGTTCTATCCATTAGAGGCATATAGTATGCATTATAGAAGTATCCAGCAAAGGCGAGGTAGAAAATAAAAAGCGAAAGGGCCAGTTTTGTCGCCTTCTTCATTATCACGTAAAAAAACATACCACCTGTAATAAAAAGTATAACAACGTATATGTAGAGGAAAGATGGGCCTTCTCGAAATATGCTTACAGCAGAGTATGGCAAGGCATAAAGCACAACAATGGAGACAAGGGGTATAAGGGCAATAAGGAGAGCAAAACACTTGAGTAGTATATTTGTCAATTTATTTTCAATTAGCCAAGACCAGCAGTCCCTTATGCACACGCCGCACAATAATGCACAGGCAGGGTAACAGGAGAGCAGATATATTGCCCTTTTACTCATTGAAAATTCAAAAAACATAAATGTGAAAATGAACCATACAAGGGGCAACCAGTATCCCTTTCTAAAGGCATGGTAAATTGAAAAAGGAAGCAAGATGCTCCATGGAAGAAAATTAAAGAATAGTTTATGAAAATAATAGTAAAGGGATTCTATATGGTCAAAGGCATTCGTATATCGTGCAAGATTTTGTCTTAAAATAAATTCTCTCCAATACTCTTCTCCTGCCAGAAGAAACCAGATTGACGAAATCACGAGGGATAAAACACATCCTATAATAAGAGGCACGATGAATCTTTTAAATTCTTTCTTTATAAGCAGATAAATGAATATAGTACAAGCCAGTATTATTAGACCTGCAGGGCCTTTTGTGAGGGTTGCGAGGGATGCGGGGATAAAGGAAAGGATAAGATGCCATCTTTTTCCCTTTACGATAGAAAGGTAACTGAAAAATACAGCGAGCCCTATAAAAAATGCAAAGGTCATATCCATAACAGATTCCCTCGCATTTGAGAGAAACTGATAGTTTGTTGCAAGAACTATAGCTGAGAGGAGTCCCCCATGTGAATCAATAAGCATGCAACCAAGGTAGTAGGTTACCAATAAAAGTAAGGTTGCAGAAATAGCAGACGGCATCCTTGATGAAAGCTCATCGAGAGTACCCCTTACCTTTGAGGCAACAATTATCATCCATGGAAAAAAGGGGGGCTTTTCAAGGTACGGCCTTCCATTAAGGTAAGGATGTATGTAATCCTTCCTTTCCATCATCTCCCTTGCCATTATGGCCTGTCTCGGTTCATCAGGATCCCAGAGGGCTATCGTCCCCAGGTTATGAACAAATAGAATATAGGCGAGAGAAAGGATTATAAGTATTTTCATAAGTAAATGCGCAGCAATCAGCCATCAGCAACTAGCCTTTAAGAAGTACAGAGCAGGGAAGCAAAAACCCCTGAACATAATTTCCTTACTACTGAACTAAAAAAGCTAACAGCTAATTGCTGATAGCTAATGGCTAAATATTCAAGATTTATATTCTAATATTTGACATTTTTCAATATATTTTATACCATATCGCATGGAAAAGGGCGAAAGCAAAGAGGATATTTACAACAGGGCGAAAAACCAGCATGCAATCCTTGACAGAAGGTTGCAGATGTTACTTAAAAAACCTTACCTTACCGAAGATGAAGAGATGGAGGTCAAGGTATTAAAAAAGCAAAAGCTTTATTTTAAGGATATTATGGAACGTGTAAGCGATGAATTAAAAAAAGGAGAGGCTTAATTGAAGAAGACCGGGGCACAGATATTTGTAGAATCATTAAAAATGGAAGGTGTGGACACGATTTTCTGCTATCCTGGCGGTGCTACCCTGAACATAACAGATGCACTCCATTACTCTGATATAAAGCAGGTCATGGTGAGACATGAACAGGGTGCGGTGCATGCATCAGATGGATATGCAAGGGCCTCAGGCAGGGTCGGGGTGTCTCTTGTTACATCAGGACCCGGGGCAACAAACACTGTTACAGGTATTGCTACCGCATGCATGGACTCCATACCCATTGTGATCTTTTCGTGTCAGGTAAATACAATGCTCATAGGGAACGATGCCTTTCAAGAGGCCGATATCGTTGGGATTACAAGACCATGTACGAAACACAGCTATCTTGTTAAAGATGTAAAGGACCTCGCAAGAATTGTTAAAGAAGCCTTCTACATTGCAAAATCAGGAAGGCCCGGACCTGTGCTTGTTGATATCCCTAAAGATGTATCTGCAGCCTTATGGGAATTCAAATATCCCGAAAAGGTGTATATAAGAAGCTATCAACCCACATATATCGGGCATCCTGGCCAGATAAAAAGGACTATGAAGCTTATTGCCTCCTCAAAAAGACCTGTTCTTTACACAGGTGGCGGCATCATCTCATCAGGGGCATCTATTGAACTTATAAAATTTGCAGAGGCGCTTTCCATACCGGTGACGAATACCCTTATGGGGTTAGGTGGTTTCCCGGGCAACCATCCTCTATTCTTAGGCATGCTCGGCATGCACGGGACCTATACGGCAAACATGGCCATCACAAGCTCTGATGTGATTATTGCCATGGGGGCAAGGTTTGATGACAGGGCAACAGGAAAGGTTGATGAGTTTGCGCCCCACGCAAAGATCATCCATGTAGACATAGACCCAACATCGATTAGCAAAAACATAAGGGTTGATGTACCAATCGTGGGAGATACAAAAAACGTACTTAAAAAGATGATAGAGATAGTCGAAGATGATAAGGAGACCTTCAGGGGCTATCCTGATACTATTTCTGAATGGTCAAAGGACATAGCAAAGTGGAAAAAGGATTATCCCCTTACCTATGTGAGAAATGGCACACTGAAACCCCAATATGTCATTGAAAGGATATATGAGCTGACAAAAGGAAAGGCAATAATATCCACAGAGGTGGGACAGAACCAGATGTGGACAGCCCAGTTCTATAAATTTCTCAAGCCGAGAAGTATTATAACCTCTGGTGGCCTCGGTACAATGGGTTTTGGATTCCCGGCAAGTATAGGTGCCCAGATCGCTTTCCCTAAAATGCTCGTAATCGACATAGCCGGTGATGGCAGTATCCAGATGAATATACAGGAGCTTGCAACAGCCGTTCAGTTTAAACTCCCTGTTAAGGTAGTTATACTGAATAATGGATACCTCGGGTTGGTAAGACAATGGCAGGAACTTTTCTATGAAAAAAGATATACATGGACACACCTTGAATGTGCCCCTGATTTTGTGAAGCTTGCAGAGGCTTATGGTGCAGCAGGATACAGAATAGAAAAGGAAGATGAGGTAGATACTATATTAAAAGAGGCCTTTCATAACAATAAACCTACCCTTATTGATGTTCGTGTGAATCCAGAGGAATCAGTCTATCCATTTGTTCCACCGTTAGCCCCGTTAAGAGAGATGATTCTCGTTTAGGAGGAAAAATTGAGACATATAGTATCAGTGCTTGTTGAGAACGAGTTCGGTGTTCTTTCGAGAATTGCAGGTCTATTCAGCGGGAGGGGTTTCAATATAGAAAGCCTTTGCGTTGCAGAGACCCTTGATCCAACAATCTCTACAATGACCATTGTTACAAGTGGAAATGATGCGATAATCGAGCAGATATTAAAACAGTTAAACAAACTGATCAATGTGATAAAGGTTGTGGATTTTAAAGAATTGGATTATGTCTCAAGGGAGATGGTCCTTATAAAAGTAAATGCTGATGAGAAGACCCGGGAAGAGATCCTGAGGATGATAGAAATATTCAGGGGAAGGATAATCGATGTATCCCCCAAGACGTATACGATAATGATTACAGGAGATGAAGAAAAGCTTAAGGCCTTTTTAGCCCTTATAAAACCACTCGGCATTAAGGAGCTTGTAAGAACAGGACCCATTGCCGTTGCAAGAGGGGAAAAAACTATTAAGATGAATGAAAAACAACAGTCAAAAGGAGGGGAAGAGAATGGCTAAAATGTATTATGACAAGGATGCAGACCTTGGTATGCTGAAGGGTTCAAAGGTTGCGATCATCGGATACGGAAGCCAGGGGCATGCCCAGGCACAAAACCTAAGGGACAGCGGGGTAAAGGTTATTGTTGCCGAGCTTGAAGGAACCCCAAACTATAAACTTGCCAAGGAGCATGGCTTCAAGCCTGTAAGTGCATCCCAGGCATCCAGAGAGGCGGATATAGTCCAGATACTTGCACCGGATCAAGCCCAGGCACAGTTATATAAAAATGAAATAGAGAAAAACATGAAAAGGGGTAAAACCCTTGTATTTTCTCATGGATTCAATATCCATTTCGGGCAGATTGTTCCACCTGTTGATATCGACGTTATCATGATAGCCCCGAAAGGTCCGGGGCATCTTGTAAGAAGGGAATTCGTGAGGGGCGCTGGTGTTCCTTCTTTGATAGCGGTTTACCAGGATTATACAAAAAAGGCAAAGAAGAAGGCCCTCGCCTACGCCAAAGGAATCGGGGCAACAAGGGCAGGCGTTATAGAAACCACATTTAAAGAAGAGACTGAGACAGACCTATTCGGTGAACAGGCAGTATTATGCGGCGGGGCAACAGAGCTCGTTAAGGCAGGTTTTGATACGCTGGTCGAGGCCGGTTATCAGCCTGAAATTGCATACTTTGAGTGCCTTCATGAACTCAAGCTCATCGTGGATTTGATGTATGAGGGTGGAATATCATATATGCGTTATTCCATAAGCGACACGGCAGAGTATGGAGACATGACAAGGGGTAAAAGGATAATTTCAGAAGAGACAAGGGAAGAGATGAGGATCATGCTTGAAGAGATACAAAGCGGGGAGTTTGCCAGGGAGTGGATACTTGAGAATATGGCAGGAAGACCCGTGTATAATGCCCTGAAAAAAATAGAGGGCGAGCACTTAATAGAGAAGGTGGGGAAACAACTCCGGTCTATGATGGGCTGGATTGGGAGAAAGGGTTGAGAGAAACGCCTATCGCGAGGGAAGGGCTAAAATTTATAGTCCCTTCCCTCTTTTTTTCTATTCTTTTCTTTATATTCCACATCCAGATTCTTTTTATCATAAGCCTTTTGCTCTTCCTTTCCTGTCTTTTTTTCTTCAGAAACCCCAAAAGAATACCAAAAGATACCTCAGGGAGCCTCATTTCACCAGCAGATGGGAAGATAATGGAAATCAAGAAGATGGTTGAAGGGGAGTTTATGGGGGTCGAGACAAAAAGGATAAGTATATTTATGTCCCTCGCAAGCGTTCACGTGAACAGGGCCCCATCGGAAGGTCGTGTATCAAAGGTACTGCACAAAGACGGTAAATTTGCCCTTGCCTTTAGAAAGGACATAGAGAAACAAAATGAGAGGAACTACATCCTTATTGAAGAGGGGAATAAAAGGATTCTTTTAGTTCAAATCGCAGGATTTTTAGCAAGACGCATTACCAGTTATGTGAAGGAAGGCGACTATGTAAAAAGGGGTGATCCTGTTGGAATTATTGCCTTTGGTTCAAGGGTAGATATTTATCTTCCAATCGGGTATGAACCTGTGGTAACATTAAATGATAAGGTAATGGCTGGAGTGACACCTCTGGCAAGAAAGAAGGGTGAACATGAAGAAAAGAAAACGTAGAGGTATCTATCTTTTACCAAATATTTTGACTTCAATGAGCCTGTTCTCAGGTTTCTACTCTATTGTTGCGACTATTGATAAAAAGTTTGTTTACGCCAGTATTGCGATATTCATCTCCTGTGTCTTTGACATGCTGGATGGTAAAGTGGCACGGATGACGCGTTCAAGCAGCAAGTTCGGTGTTGAATACGACTCCTTATCCGATTTAATAGCCTTTGGTATAGCCCCGGGACTACTCGCCTATATGTGGGCACTAAAGGGCTATGGAAGATTCGGCTGGCTTGCCGCATTCCTCTATGTGGCGTGCGGGGCCTTAAGGCTCGCCCGGTTCAATGTCCAGGTAGACACCATTCAGAAAAAGCAGTTTCTTGGCCTCCCGATACCGGCAGCTGCGGCGGTAATTGCAGGGAGTGTGCTTTTTTACTCATGGTTCGGCTATCACGGGGAACTAAAAACAATACTTATGCCTATCCTGATTTACATCCTTGCCTTTCTCATGGTAAGCGATGTTCGTTATTTAAGCTCGAAAGAGATGGGATTTTTCAAGAGAAGACCATTCCGAACAACAGTAGCAGCTATTACAACCCTTGTAATAATATTTATAGAACCAGAGATAATGCTATTCATATTATCTTTTGCTTACCTGTTATCAGGGCCTGTATACACACTTCTCAGGGGTAAGAAGATTATCCTGGAGGATACTGCCCATTCGAAAGAAACTTCAGAAGAACAAGATGATCATCTATAAAACCGTCTGCCTGTAATTCTTGATTCTTATATGCGATAAACCTGACACTTGAGGAAAGGGCAGTATCTCTATCTACTTCCGAATCACCCACATAAAGGGTTTGCTCTCTATCAATTTTCAATGCTGTGAGAATTTTCTCCACAGATTCTGGATTTGGCTTTGGGTTTTTGACATCAAGGGCAGTCACCACCATATCAAAAAAGGGCCAGAGGCCAAACCTTTCCATTATGTGCTTCATCGAGGTAGTCCTGTTTGTGCTTATCGCCCGTGCGATCCCTCTTTTCTCGAGCTGGGCCAGGGTTTCAAGGATATTTGGCTCCATCTTTAAATAGGCTATAAATTCTTTTAAATCTACCTGGTTTTTCAGGAACTCTAATGCCTTCTTTTCTGTTACCTCATCACATCTGAATATATGATTGATTGATTCATATACCGTATGGGTATGACAGTATTTAACTTCTTCTTTTGTGAGTGGTTGCCTTCCCATGGATGTTGCAATATGATTATATAATCGCCTGTTTGCTTCGAGAGAGTCAAAGAGCACCCCATCACAATCGTAAATTACACAACTAATCTGCCACTTACTAAAGGGTTCGAGGATTCGAGGATTCGAGGATTCGAGGATTTTACCCCTTGACCCCTTAACCCCTTGGCCCCTTGAATCCTGATGAGTTTTTTTCATGGGCAAGAGTTTAACCGTATCTGAGAAAAAATCAAGTAGAAAATTTATAGTTCTAAATCTCTCAATTTATGTTACAATGGGATGCTAAATAACTTTAGGGGGTAAGGTATGATTAGTGTTTCCATTCCTGGATGGGGAGACCTCGATATAGAGTATCTTGTGGTTGATTATAATGGAACATGCGCATTTGACGGAAAACTAAAAGAAGGTGTCAAAGAACTGATGGAAAAGGTTTCAAGGTACATAAAGGTATTTATAATAACAGCGGATACCTATGAAAACATTGATAATGAAGGGAATACAATAGGCTTTAGTATTATTAAGGTTGGAAAGGAAGGAAGCGGCAAGGAAAAGGCAAGGATAATAAGGGAGCTTGGACCTGAAAAGATAATTGCCATAGGAAATGGTGCCAACGATGCCATGATGTTAAAAGAGGCAGCCCTCGGTATTGGTGTCATCGGTGAAGAAGGCAGCGCAAATTCCCTGATCAAAGAGGCAGACCTTGTTGTAAACAGTATTGCAGATGCCTTTAATGTTGTTCTCCATCCAGAGAGATTGGTGGCTACCCTGAGGGATTAATTTTTTGGTTTTCAGCTATTAGCTACTAACCTTCAGCATCCAAGACTTTTATAGAAAAGTCACACCTGAAGGCTGAAAGCTGGTAGCTAAATTCTAACCGTTGTGATAATATCTAACCATGATTGGCAATATCCTAAAAAAGATTATTGGAACTAAAAACCAAAGGGAATTAAAGAGAATTCAGCCTATCGTTGATAAGGCAAATACCCTCGAGGAAGGATTAAGGGGCCTTTCAGATGATGAGCTGAAAAGAAAGACCCCCCTGTTCAAAGAGAGGATTGAAAGGGGTGAAGACCTCGACGTCCTTTTACCAGAAGCCTTTGCCCTGGTCAGGGAGGTGGCAAGACGGACAATAAACATGAGGCATTTCGACGTTCAACTCGTAGGAGGTGTTGTCCTCCATGAAGGCAAGATTGCTGAAATGGCAACAGGAGAGGGGAAGACCCTTGTTGCAACACTCCCTGTATATCTCAACGCACTCACAGGTCTGGGTGTCCATGTGGTAACCGTCAACGACTACCTTGCAAAAAGGGATACCCAGTGGATGGGCCCCATATATAAATTTCTTGGTCTCTCTGTGGATACCATTGTTCATGGCATTGACGACGATGAAAGAAAAAAGGCTTATGCATGTGATGTAACCTATGGGACCAACAACGAATTTGGATTCGATTACCTAAGGGACAATATGAGATACACACTCGATGAATGTGTGCAAAGGGAATTCAACTATGCGATAGTTGATGAGGTTGACAGTATCCTTATCGATGAAGCAAGGACACCGCTTATCATTTCAGGCCCTGCAGAGGAATCAACGGACAAATACTATAAAATCAACAGGCTCGTATATCAGCTCAAGAAAGACAAAGATTTTATGGTAGATGAAAAGGCAAAAAGTGCCTACCTCACAGAGGAGGGGGTGGCAAAGGTTGAAAGGCTTATCAATATTGACAATCTTTATGACCCGAAATACGTTGACCTCCTGCACCATATAAATCAGGCCTTAAGGGCGCACTATTTATTCAGCAGGGACGTTGATTACATAGTAAAGGATGGGCAGGTTATCATAGTAGACGAGTTTACAGGAAGACTCATGCCGGGCAGGCGTTTTAGCGACGGGGTTCATCAGGCGCTGGAGGCGAAGGAAAATGTCAAGATCGAGAGGGAGAATCAAACACTCGCAACCATTACATTTCAGAATTACTTCAGGATGTACAAAAAACTTGCAGGCATGACAGGCACAGCGGATACTGAAGCCCTTGAATTCAAAAAGATTTACAACCTTGATGTTATTGTAATACCGACAAATGTACCACTTATAAGAACCAATTATGCAGATGTCATTTACAGGACTGAAAAAGAAAAATTTAAGGCTGCAGTGGAAGAGATAGAAGAACTTTACAAAAAGGGAAGGCCTGTACTTGTTGGAACACTCTCGATAGATAAGTCTGAGAGGGTATCTGAAATGTTGAAGAGAAAGGGCATACCCCATCATATCCTGAATGCAAAAAACCACGAAAGCGAGGCAGAGGTCGTTGCCCAGGCAGGCAGGTCAAAAGCGGTAACGATATCCACGAATATGGCAGGAAGGGGAACTGATATCCTTCTCGGCGGAAATCCAGAGTTCCTCGCACTCACTATGTGCAGGGGGCAAAAGGACACAGAAGAATACATCAAAGCACTCGAAGAGGCAAAAAGGATATGTGAGAAAGACAAGGAAGGGGTAATAAGGCACGATGGATTACACATCCTTGGAACAGAAAGACATGAATCGAGAAGGATAGACAACCAGTTAAGGGGAAGGTCGGGGAGGCAGGGAGACCCGGGTTCTTCAAGGTTCTATGTATCCCTGGAGGATAAAATCATGAGGCTTTTTGGTTCCGACAGGGTCTCACCAATTCTCGGCAAACTCGGCATGAAAGAAGATATGCCAATAGAACACCCCTTCATCACAAAGGCTATAGAAAACGCCCAGACCAAGGTGGAGGGACACAACTTTGAGATACGAAAATACCTCCTTGAGTATGATAACGTGATGAACAAACAGAGGGAAACAGTATACGGGATGAGAAGAGAGGTCATGAAGGATGGCAACGTAAAGGACCGTTTATATGATATGATAGAAGAGATATGCGAAAACCTTGTGTATGAGTATGCCCCGGAGAAGGTATATCCAGAAGAGTGGGATATCCAGTCTCTCAAGAACAGGATTTATGAAACATTCTTTTTTCACATAGACCTTGATTCAACAGATATAAAAACTATTACAAGGGAAGGGTTAATAGACATAGTAGAAGAGAAGGTTTTTTCTGTCTATAAAGAGAAGGATAAATTGTTCGGTGAAGACGAACTCAGGGCTATAGAGCAATTTATCACACTAAACTCACTCGATACCCACTGGAAGGAGCATCTCCTTTCGCTTGACCATCTGAAGGAGGGCATTGGTCTCAGGGGCTATGGACAGAAGGATCCATTAAGGGAGTATCAAAGGGAGAGTTTTGAACTGTTCCTTGATATGCTGGACAGGGTAAAATATGACACGGTGAAAAAAATGTTTGCAGTTCAACCTGCGAAAGAGGAGATTACCCATAATGAGCCTGTCATGTTTATGAACAGGGGGGATGAACGCCCCCTTGAACAGAAGGGAAAGAAGATTGGAAGAAATGACCCCTGCCCATGCGGGAGTGGCAAAAAATATAAGCGGTGCTGCGGGAAGTAGATAGTAAATAACCAATCACCAAATCTCAAGCTCCAGACAACATCAAATTTTCAAAGTCTTGATTATGGGAATTTATCTGGTTATTGTAATTTGGTTATTGATTATTGAGATTTGATTGGTTATTGTAATTTGGTTATTGGTTATTGAGATTTGATTGGTTATTGTAATTTGGTTATTGGTTATTTGAAAAGGGGGATTATTATGATTTCCGGTATTGAATTTTCGGGAATATCATCCGGCATTAAGGGTCCAGGGCTCGATCTGGGGCTTGTCCTTTTTAAGGAAGGTATGAATTCTTTATCGCTCTATACGAGA
>Ga0172365_10000067_pt1 | contig 54532 bp, 54 predicted proteins | sample LakKivSesite48cm_FD_114535 | JGI IMG/M metagenome (GOLD analysis project Ga0172365, IMG submission 114535) | Sediment microbial communities from Lake Kivu, Rwanda - Sediment site 48cm | ecosystem: Environmental > Aquatic > Freshwater > Lake > Sediment | place: Rwanda: Western Province, Lake...
AAATTATTTCAACAGAATTGATTTTATCCGATTTAGAAACATTGGGAAAAATTTTCGCCAAAATTGAAAATGATGTTAAGCGCCGCGAAAAAACAGCCCAACAAAAATTGGAAATTATTCAAAAAATAGAATCGCATCTTCAAAATGGCAAATGGATATTTACTCTCCCTCTTGATGAACGAGAAAAAGAATTAATAAAAGATTATAATTTCCTCACTCAAAAACCGCTATTATTGGTTTTAAATGTTGACGATTCATTTTCTGCCAATGATATTGAAAAAATCAAAAATGAGTTTGTAAAACAACTCAGCAATCAAATTTCTAAAGATGAAATTTTTGCTTTAAATTTAGCTAGAGAATTGGAATTGGCAGCTCTAACTAAAGAAGAAGCCGACGAATTAAATATTAAACGCCAACCTTATCTAAATTCATTAGATGATTTAATCAAACAGGGTTATCGTTTGCTTAAATTAATTACATTCTTTACCACAACAGGCGAGGAAGAAACTCGCGCCTGGCCATTGAAAAATGGTTCAACTGTTTGGCAGGCGGCCGAATTGATTCATAAAGATTTTCAAGAAAGATTTATTAAAGCCGAAATTGTTAATTGGCGTGATTTTATAGAATGCGGCTCGTGGGCAAAAGCCAGAGAATCTGGCAAATTAAAAATTGAGGGCAGAGATTATATTGTTTTAGACGGAGACATTATTTATTACAAAATTTAAACGAGGCCTTGATTTTCATTTATATTTTTTTATACTATTTTCAATATGAATTCTGTTTTAATTCAAGAATTAGTTAAAAACCAATTAAAAAATATTCCTGAAATTAAGGCGGGTGCACATGTTCGCGTTCACGAAAAAATAAAAGAAAAAAACAGGGAAAGAATTCAGATATTTGAGGGTTTCGTCATTGCTAAAAAACACGGCAAAGGAATCAACGCCACTTTTACCGCAAGAAAAATCATTGATGGCATCGGTGTAGAAAAAACTTGGCCAATTCACTCACCATTAATTGAAAAAATTGAAATCATAAAGACGCCAAAAATTGGAAGACCAAAGCTTTATTTTCTCCGACGTCTTTCTCCAACTAAAATTAGAAAAAAACTTTCTGTTTTCAAAACCATTCTTCCTGAAAGCACGCCTATTTTAGAAAACGAAAAAAAAGATTCTCAGGAAACAATAATCGAGGAAAAAACTGAAACCAATTCTTAAAATAATTTTGCGGCTTCATTCCAAAAACGAGCATCATTTTGTTTTGTCTTTAACCAATACCACCATTCTACTCCCCAAAAATAAAATTCATCAAAGCCGGTTTTTCCGGCAAAAGTAATTATTTCTTGGAATTTTTTAAAATCCATCGTTTTCGCCTGCTCTTCAAAAGAAGAACCAGAAAGCGCAGTAGGATCCCATGGTTCGGCCTGCAATTCAGCAATAATTACCCTTTTGTGTAAAAATTTTTCAATCAATTTTGCTTTCAGCCAATAAAATTTTGGGGGGAAGGGGTATTCTACATAAAAACCCTTTGGAAAAACTTTAAAAACTTCGTGGAGGAAACTAAAAGTCGTCGACCAAACGCGACGATACAAACTAATTCCGAAAACATCACTTCTTTTTGCCGTCTTAAACCATAACGACCATTCACCACTATCAGTAGTCATTATTTTTCGGCTATCCAAAGATTTGATAAGATTGATTTCTTCGTCCAAAAATCCCTTTTTTCTGGAAGGGCACTCACCAAAAGGAAAAAATGGTTCATTCTCTACCTGCCAGGCAATTATCGCTTCTTCGTTTTTATATCTTAAAATAAGATTTTCTATTAATTTATTCACTCTCGCCTGCTGTTCTTCCGACGATAAATTTTTGGCCCAATCGGGCAAATGACACTCCGGCCAGCGAGGTGTTTTCATCCCGATAGCCAAAATAACTTTAGTACCAAATTCTTTAGCTTGATTAATTTGCCAATCTAAATTAGAGAAATCAAATTGATTTTCTTTGGGTTCAATTAAATCCCAATGGACGGAGATGCGCAAAAATTTAACTTTTAAATCTTTAAGAATTGCTGAATAATTCTCTTCCCAATCTAACTTCAACATTTCACTTTGTTTCTGAGAAAAACTGACTCCCCATTTAATATTTTCGGCTTCCGGCGGTAAACCAATAAAAAGATAGGTTATTAAAATGATTACTAAAATCAAAATTATTAGAGTAAAAATTTTCAAAAATTTCTTCATAATTATTTAAAAGCCAAGATAGCAATGCCAATAATAATTATAATTGTGGCAATGGCTTTTTGGAAAAGAGCCGAACGTGTAATCTCTTCCCGAAGCATTTTGGGAAATTTTAATGAAAGCAGAACAATTAAAAACAATAGAAAAGCGTATTGAACGCCTTGTAAAGCAGTAATCATCGGCACATAAATAATCGGCGCCAAAGCAATAGCCCAGTTTTGTAATAAACTCGAACTGCCGCCTAAAATCTGGTTGCCGACAAAAATAAAGAATGTTTTTCTTGAAATTTTTTCATCTCTAATTTTAAAACTGATACTTTTTCTTACTTCAGGATACAAAATAAACAAGATTAGCGAAAAGAACAAACCGCCGACTTTAATCCAAATTAAACCATTTAAAAATGGCTGCACTAAATAAACCTGTTTGGAAACAACTAAATATATAGAAAACAAAAAAGCAATAATGGCGGCGTATTTTAAACTAGCCCAATTAATTTTTTTGCCTTTCTCTAAAGTTATTAAAAACGTTCCAATAATCAACAACAATAAAGCAATAAAATCAATGAGACCCATTTTTTCTTTGCCGCCAGAAAAAATAAAAATCAAAAGAAATGTTAAAATGGGGCCCAATGCACCGCTCGCCGGCACAATCCGCGATGCTTCAAAAAGACTTAAAGCCTTATAAAACCATAAAAGACAATAAGAAAAAATTAGACCGGCACCCAAACTTAAAAGCAACTGCTTTAATGAAGGGACATAAAAATTAATAAAAGGAATGATAACCAAAATAACCATTGCCAAAATCCCAACATAAAAAGTATAAACCCGCGGACTGGGCAGTGTTGAAGTTAAAAGATGTTTATCAACCAGATAAACAACCGCTAAGATAAAATAAGAAACTAAAGTAATAATTAACCAGAGCATATTTCAATAATCTTTTTAATATTTAAAACACCCATTTTATTGCCTTCGATAAATCCCTGCATCGCCGCTTCGGCAAAAAAACCATCTTTTAAATAATCAAACAGCCATTGATTGGTATATTTAACATTTTCTTGCGGTACGGCCGAGCCCAATTTCAGAAGCCACTCGCGATTAAAATCTTCTTGAGAACCAATGGTTGGCGCCATAATAATCGGCAAACCGAGCGCTGTATAAAAAGAAAGTTCGCTCGGTTTAGTCCATAAAATATCTGTTTTCCGAAGAGCTTGATTAAAATTCTGGAAATAATCATAAAGATTTTCTCCGCCGATTAGTGCAATGTGATAATTTTTTTGTAAATTAAGTTTCCATAAGGCCTTTTCTATAAATTGCCTTACCAAAGGTTTTACTCCAACAGAAATAAAAATTTTTAACTCCTTATTTAAAACTTTCTCTTTTAAGCTCTTAACTATTTCAATGGCCAATTCTTTTTGAGCACCGGCGCCGCCAATGGCAAACATCAAAGTCAAAAGATGGTTACTTTTCTGCGGTATCTCTTCTAATTCTGCTTCAATTAAATGTTGATATTTAGAAAAATTTTTTTTATCAGGGTCTAAATTATAAATTCTGTTTTTTAAATCTTCCTTAAGCAAAATCATTTTTTCGTCGCCAATATTTTCCAATGGTAGCGGGTAACCAGTGAAAAAAATATTTTCTTTTTTCACACCATAAAGATTTAATCTCTCTCCTACTCGTTCAGTGGGCGCAAAATATTTAATCCGGCTCTTTGAAGGCATTAACGGCGCCCAAGTCCGGGAAACATCGCTATCGCAAACAACGCAAAAAATCTCACCTTGATAACGATGGACTTCGGCCATAAAAGCTGGTGTAAAAAAAGTTGAAATTAAAGGCAGTTTTTTGCCAATTTTTTTATTTTCGTTATTTAATTTTTCAATTAAGTGCTTGCCCCATCCTTTTTGAATTAAAATATAAAGCCGCCTTAAAACAAAATCCGGTTTTGATAAATCTCTTTTAGGATAAAATTGGGGGATTTTTTGAAAATAATCAAAAATTGAAAAACCGATTTTGCCAATGAGGGGTAAATTATAAAAATTGGAGATAAACTCGTAAAAACGACGTGAGCTTTCCCAAATCTGTCGATCTTTTCCGGGAATATCCGGGTAATCATTGACATTAATAAATTTTTTATCAAGCGTAAAAACACGCAAAGGATAGGCCGTTCGTTGATGGCCATAACCCATGCTTACTGCCACTACCCTTGCCAAAGGCCAATTATTATTTTTTAAGTCAGAATTCATAAATTGATTATAACATTTTTTATTGCCTTCTCTCAAATAATAGTTGAAAATCTCTAAAAATTGCTTATAATTTTTTCTAAGCCCAGGTGGTGGAATTGGTATACACACACGTTTGAGGGGCGTGGGCCTTTTGGCCGTGCGGGTTCGAGTCCCGCCCTGGGCACTTAAAGCCAAAAAAGCAGCCTTTCGGCTGCTTTTTGGTTAATAACAAAAATTTACTTGATTTTTTTTCTCGTATTTTGAATGATACCATCAATAATTCCGTATTCTTTGGCATCAGGCGCACTTAAATAAAAATCTCTGTCAGTATCTTTCTCAATTTTTTCCATAGGCTGTCCGGTGTGTCTGGATAAAATCTCGTTGATTTTATTTTTAATCTTTAAAATTTGCTTGGCTGTAATTTCAATTTCTACCGCTTGCCCTTCGGCTCCACCCATCACTTGATGCAATAAAATTTCGGCATTGGGCAAGGCAAATCTTTTCCCTTTACTCCCGGCCGATAAAAGAACAGCCGCTGCCGAAGCCGCTTGTCCAATACAAATAGTGGAAACATCTGGTTTTACATACTGCATCGTATCATAAATAGCCAAAGCCGAAGTAATCATCCCGCCCGGACTATTAATGTAAAATTGGATGTCTTTTTTAGAATCTTCGTGTTCTAAAAAAAGCAATTGGGCAATGATACTATTAGCAACGGCATCATTAATCGGACCACCCAAAAAAATAATTCTTTCTTTTAATAAGCGTGAATAAATATCATAAGCTCGCTCGCCAAATTGAGATTTTTCAATAACAGTTGGTATTAAATTAAAATATTCTTCTTCCATAATTTTATTAATATTAAATTTGATTTTCTAAAAATTGAAAAACTTTCTCGTTGGTTAATCTTTCTTTAATATATTCCATCAACGCTTCCTTGTCAATTTTATTAATATCCTCTCCTCCCATTGCTTTTTGATTCAAAATCTGTCTCATTCCCTCTTCAATTTCTTCAGGAGTCGGTAAACAATTCTCTAATTTAGCAATCGTTCTTAAAATAATAAACCCCTTAAGCGTTTTTTCAGCTTCTTTGTACAAATCTTTTCTTAAATCATCCTCGGTTTTATTAATTTTTTTTAAATAATCGTCAAAATTTAACCCTTTTTCTTCAATAAAATGTTTTAATAAATGGATTTGGTTTTCGATTTCGCTCTCCACTAAAATTTCCGGCAACTCTACTTTATTCTGTTCAATTAATCTTTCTAACAATAAAAGGCGCAAGCGTTCTTTTTCTTTTATTTCCTTTTCTTGGAATAATCCCTCTTTAATAGATTGCCTTAATTCCTCCAGATTATTAAATTGACCCAATGTTGTCGCCCATTCATCGTTTAATTCTGGCAATTGTCTTTCATTAATTCTGTTTATTTTTACTTGAAATGTTAATTCTTTACTCTTTAAAGCTTCATTCCAATAATCGTCAGGAACAAAAATTTTAAACTCTTTTGTCTCGCCTACCTTTAATCCCTCCAGTTCTTCCTCAAATCCCGGAATATATCTTCCTTCGGCTAAAATAAATTGATCTGTTGACGGGAAGTCATTTACTTCCTTTCCCTCGCAAAAACATTTTGTTTCTATCTCAACGAGATCGTTTTTTTGAGCTGGCCGATTAACCGCAATTATTTTCGCCCGTGATTTTTGCAACCAATTAATAGCATCATCTATTTCTTTATTCGACACTTGCAATTGTTTTTTTTCTTTAAAAACCCCTCTGCTGACTTCTTTATAATTTTTCAATTCGGGCTTGGGCAAAATAGCGCTTTTAAAAACATAAACAAATTCATTGTTGGGCACAATTTTTTTGATATTTACTTCTGGCAAACCAACCAACTCTAATTCTAATTCTTTGGTTATCTCATTAATGCTTTTTTTAAAAGCACTGTTTGCCGCCTCATCAAAAATCCTTTCTTCCAAATCGGTGTTTTTGATAAACTCCTCAGGAATGTTTTTTTTACGAAAACCCTTTAAATTGGCACTCTCTACCACTTTTTCTTTGGCTAACTGCCAAAAATACGCCATTTCTTCGCTAGATAGCGAAACTTCTAATTCAATTTGTGCTTGGGATAAATATTTTATCTTATGTTGCATAAATTTATTTCTTTCTCAATGTTTATCTCTGAACCGCGGCAATAATTTTTTCAGCGGTTTTTTCCCCAATGCCCTTTATTTTCATTAATTCTTCTTTGGTGATTGTTTTTAATTTTTCTTCATTATAACCATTAGCCTCCAATAACTTAATAAGCTTCTCCGAAAGTTCTCTTTTTGAAGAAGATTTTTCTTCCTCGAAATCTTCTTCTTCTTTTAATGCTTCGGCTACACCTCCTTCCACAGCCGTTTCTGGAGCCGCCTCGCTCCGAACATCAATTTTCCAACCAGTTAGTTTGGCGGCTAATCGTACATTCTGTCCTCCCTTACCAATGGCCAATGAGAGTTGGTCGTCCGGAACAAAAACCCTCATCTCTCTTCGAGGCTTCATTTCTACTCGAGAAACTTTAGCCGGCGAAAGAGCTTGAGCAACAAATTCTTCCGGATTTTCCGACCATTTAATAATGTCTATTTTTTCCTGACCCAATTCGTTTAAAACCGCCATAATGCGCGTTCCTTTTTGCCCTACACAAGAACCAATCGGATCTACACCTTCAACCGTTGAAGCTACTGCTACTTTACTGCGAAAACCAGCTTCGCGAGCAATAGCCATTATTTTAACTGCACCAGAAGCAATTTCCGGCACTTCCATCTCAAATAACTTTGAAACTAATTTCGGATGACTGCGAGACAAAATAATCATTGGCCCTCGGACATTTTCTTGAACAGCCAATAAATAAAACTTCATTCTTTCGCCAATGCGGTATCGCTCATTAGGAATTGCTTCGTTATAAAACATTATTCCATCAACGCGGCCTACATTAATATAGACATTTCGATTTTCAATCCTCTGGATAATACCGCTTATCAATTCGCCTTCTTTGTTTTTAAATTCTTGAAGCACTGCTTCTTTTTCAGCTTCTCTTAATCGCTGTAAAATAACTTGCTTGGCGGTTTGAGCAGCAATACGACCGAATTCCTCATGAGTTTCCAAAGGAAAAATAATTTCTTCACCTGTTTTTGCTTCTGGTTTGATTTTTATTGCCTCTTCTAATAAAATGTGCCGCTCGGGATTAAATCTAATTTTTTTTATCGCCTCGCCCTCTTGAATTTGTTTTTCCGTAGTCGTTAATTGAGAGGTTTCTTCTTTTTCCAACGTCTCTTCCTCTTCTTCTTCTTTTATCATATTTTTATCTACGATAATTTTTACTTGCCAAAATTTTACTTCACCTGTTTCAGGATCAATTTTTGCTCTAACAATATTATTCTTACTGGCATATTCTTTTTTATAAGCCGCCGCTATAGCCTGCTCGATGGCCTCTAAAATTTTTTCCTGAGTAATACCTTTTTCTTCGGCAATTTGATTAATGGCGGATAAAAAATCTTTTAAATCAAACATGGTTTTGGGATAAAAATGCAAAGTATAATAAAGATCTTTTAGATTTTTACAGATTTAAAGCGACTGCTGTTTTTTAGTAAGAAAGGTCCGCTTAACCGGACCTTTTTCATACCAATCGTAGTATACCAAAAAATTAATCCTCAAGTCAAGACCTACCCTTCAATGGGCAAATTAACCGGCGGCTCACCTTTCTTCGACTCAATCCGTCTTAAAAATGGCGCTTCAACAACATTAATTGGAAAATGAAAAATAGTAGCAAGTTCCTCGGTATTTAAAACTATTTTGCTGTCCGAATTGAATTTTCGCTTCAAATAATTTTTATATAAAAACACTTTTTTCCAAAATTCCTTTTGTTTTTTAAAAGGCCACTTTCCTTTAGTTACCGACGGCTTGTAGGGTTTGAATCCATTAAGATTAAGCCTATTAAATTGTCGAAAAAAACCCATCGTGCTAGTAATGTTTAATCGCGAAAAGGCATTTCGGCGGTCAATATAAACAAATCTAATTGTTGCATCAAAAAGCAATTTGGAAATTTTTGTCTGAATGGCTTCAACTATATCTTTTTCCCCAGGAGTTAAATGCTGCATCAAACCGGGCGAACCTTCGGCGCCGCCCCCTTCCTCCCACTCGGGTGCTTCAAATGGCGCTTTTACTAAATTATAAAGAAATTCTAAAATATAACTCCAATAAGAACGTTCCGTTGACTCTTTTTTGCCAATAATCTTATTTACTATTTTTTCGCCTTCTTTCTTACAACTATCATCTTTCGGATCAACAGGTTTAAAAAGAATTTGAATCCAGATTCTCTCGTCCGATTTTAATTTGCTGATTGTTTCCATCAAACTTGAAATAGGGTCAATAGTTTTTTCGTCTTTGGACGCTTCAAAAAACGGATAAGTTAGAATGGGGTAAGGCGTTGGTTGAACGAGGGTAAAATCTAACCCCCAAATATCCCAAAATTTATTAGGTAGTAAAGAAGAAAAAATATTTGTATAATCTTCAACTTCAATTAATTCCAAATCCGGATATTGGGCATACAACTGAGATTCAACCAAATGCTTGTAATCATTGGGCGTACGAATATAGAAAGAAGTTCCCCTTCCATCACCAATAATTTCAAAACTTAACCAAAGCTGGATTTTACCTTCTGTCAAACGTTCTTTAAAATTGGGCGTCGAAATCTGAATTGAATGAAAGGCGCTAAAAATATCTTCCATTGACTTAAAACTTTTTTCAATATATCTGGGAATTTTAATTTCAAAAATAGTATATTGAACATTTTTTAAAAATTTATTTTTAACATAAAAAAGCCATAAATTATAAACAGCGGTTAAAAATACTATTGGCAAAAAAATCCACCACGTTAATTTAATAATATGCCAGATGAGTAATAAAACATTTCGAAGAATTTCTAATGCTTCGGGCATGGGTTTTATCTTTTCCCCGACCGAATCAAACTATAGCGTTTGTCTGGTAATTTCCGAAAAAGTTTTTTGTCCTGAAGATTAATCAAAACAGTCATATCTTTGACAATTCGTTGTTTCCCGACTTCCTTTAAGATATCCCGGAAATGCATCGGTTTTTGACGCAAAATAGAAACTAAAAGGTCTTTGATTGTTCCCGGTTGATACCCCCATTCTTTCAAAGCATAAACGCCTCTGCCCACTAGCACAAAACTTCTATCTTTGATTAATTCGTTGTGGAGACTATTAATTGAAGTTATTTTATTATCAAAATTCACCTCATTAATCGCTCGAGCTATTTCTTGGTAATAAAGAGGTTTGTTTGTTTTTTGCAAAATAAGAAAGGCCTTGGTTCTAATGTTTTTAGGTTTAATAAATTCCCAATCCGTCAAACCAAATTCACCAAAAGGATTAAAAGCGAATTTTTTAGAAATATCCAAATAAGAAATGAGGATGTTTTCGTTGTTAATCTTAAATTCTTTCATTGTTTTACGCAACAACAATTGATATTCGTCCAACAACAATGGTCGTTTAACTAAATGTAGTTCTTTCTCAACAAATTTATAAATATTAAACACTTTCTTTAAAACTTCCTCTCTGAGGTACCAATTGGAATAAATATTGGGTTTTTCAAAAAAATAAGAGAAGTCGGGGCTGAGGTCTAATAAAAAATTAACGCAACTCTGCCACTGCGATTTAATTTTTTCATTTCGCCATAATTCATCGGGTTTAGCAATTAATGAAACCGGGGCTTCCTCTAATAATTTTTTTTCTCGTCTAATTCCGCCGATAATTTCTAATTGATATTTTATTTTCTCCAATAAATCATCCAATTCATCAAGATTTTGCTTCAATTTTAGCAAAGCAGCTGTCTCAATCTGACGAATTCGTTCTCTAGTTAACCCCTTCTGCCTGCCGATCGCTTCAAGTGTCAACGGTTTATCGCCGCTTAAACCATAACGTTTTTCAATTATGTCTTTTTGCTTTTCCGGCAAAATGTCCACAAAATTTTTTATAATCTCACTTAGATTTTTAGTGGCCATATTTTTTAATTAAGATTAAACAATGAACATTAAAGATATTAAAAATAATTTATGCTTTTGTCAAGGATAGTTTTTTATTTTTTTTCTTCGGCGAGCATGAAAAGTTTGATAAATTTCCCTCAATTCTTTATCGGTTAAATGGGTGTAAACTTGCGTTGTGCTAATATTAGAATGACCTAAAAGTATTTGAACCGAACGTAAATCAGCACCATTTTGCAATAAATCAGTGGCAAAAAGATGTCGCAGAGTGTGCGGGGTGACTCTTCTCACAATCCCCGCTTTTTTGGCATAAAAATTAATCAATCGCTGCACACTCCGCGGTGTCATTCGTCCAATTACTTCCGTTTTTTTAGATTTTTTAAAAGTTACGAACAGAGGTTCTTCAATATCAGTTCTTTTCTCTAAATATTTTTTTAATGCTTCTCTGGCGGGATTAGATAAAAACACTAAGCGAATTTTCCCTCCCTTACCTTTAACACTAAACTCTCCTCTTTCTAAATTAATACTATCTCTATTTAATCGGCAAAGTTCAGAAACACGCAATCCTGTCGCAAACAACACCTCAAGAATCGCCCTGTCACGATAATCTTTCACCGAATTTCCGGCGGGAGCGTTTAATAATCTTTCCAATTCATTAAAACTTATTAATTCTATTTCATTTCGCCCAATTTTTGCCAATTCAACCTGATCCGGTGGCAAACATTTAACACCTATTTTGGTTAGATATTTTAGAAAACCTCGCAAAGCGATAATATAATAATTTTGAGTAATTTTTTTTAAATTTTCCTTTTGCCCTTCCAATCGATTAAGATAAAGCCGAAATTGTCTAACTGTTTCTTGATTAATGTCTTTGATTGATAATTGTTCAATTTTTTTATTCGTCTTTGCCGCCAAAAAATTCAAAAATTTCGTTAAATAACGATTATAGTTTTCCAAAGTTTTAGCGCTTCGATTTTTTTCAATTTCCAAATATTCAAGATATTGCTTTTTTAAAGTTAAAATTGATTTATCTAGCATATTGTTTTTCATTCTCAATTATACCACCGACTTTTCTCCTTGCAAACTTTAAATTTTTATGCTATTATCAATTTAATATGTTAAAGAAGGGAGAAAAAACAAAACTTATTGAGAAATATAAAAGACACGAAAAAGATACTGGTTCGACAGAAATACAGATTGTTTTGTTAACCGAACAAATTAATAAACTAGCGGACCATTTAAAAAAACACCCTAAAGATAACCATTCGCGCCGCGGTCTTCTAAAAATGGTTTCTAAAAGGAAAAAGCTTATTAAATTTTTACAAAAAGAGTCAATTCGCCGATATAATAAACTTGTTAAATCTTTAAATCTAAAATAAATTTTATTATTTATGATTATCAAACACAAAGACCAACGCGTAGCGATTTTTTTTGATATTCAAAATCTTTATCACTCAGCGAAAAATCTTTACCAAGCCCGAGTGGATTTTCATGAAGTATTAAAAACAGCAACGGCTAATCGCAAATTAATTCGAGCCATTGCTTATGTGGTTAAAAGCGACGTTGTTGAAGGGGAGTCTTCGTTTTTTGAGGCTTTGCATAATATGGGGATTGAGTTAAGAATCAAAGAGTTACAAGTTTACCCCGATGGTTTAAAAAAGGCTGATTGGGATGTGGGAATGGCAATAGACGCAATTCGTTTAGCGCCATCTGTTGATAGTATCATCTTGGTTACTGGAGATGGGGATTTCTTGCCGTTGGTTGAGTATTTAAAGGGTAGCGGTAAGCCTGTAGAAATCGTCGCTTTTGGCCGAAGTGCATCCTCAAAATTAAAAGAAGTAGCGGATGATTTTATTGATTTAGAAAAAAATCCGCAAAAATTTCTTATTAAAAGTCCTTTAATAAAGAAATCGAAATCGAAATTCCTTCGATAAATTATATTATCTGAGGATTTCGAAAATTTATCCGAGAAACAATTTAGAGCAGAGGAGAAGACAAAAATGTCTTGTCCCCTGCGCTAAATTAAATTGTTTCTTGGAATTTGAAATTATCCTATGTTAGAAGAAAAAATTTTTTCTTTAGAAGTTGCCGGTCGTACTTTATCCGCTAAATTTACGCCTCTAGCTCAACAAGCTAATGGGGCTGTTTTAATTCAATATGGCGAAACAACTGTTTTGGTCACCGTCACGATGGGGAAAACCGATCGTTTGGAAAATGATTTTTTTCCTTTGGTGGTAGATTATGAAGAAAGATTCTATGCGGCTGGAAAAATTTTAGGTAGCCGTTTTATCCGCCGGGAAGGCAGGCCATCTGAAGGCGCTATTTTATCGGCGCGGCTTATTGATCGTTCTATCAGGCCTCTCTTTAATCAGGGCATGCGCCGCGAAGTTCAGGTGGTAGCAACGGTTTTATCAATTGATAATGAAAACGACCCCGATTTTCCTGCTTTAATCGGCACCTCTTTGGCTTTGGCTACTTCGGATATTCCATGGGCCGGACCAATCTCGGCTATCCGCATCGGTTTTGTTAATGGCGAATTTAAAATTAACCCCTCTTACCAAGAAAGAAACGAAGGTGGTTTAGATTTCTTTTTAAGCAGCGCCGATAATAAAATTACAATGATTGAAGCAGGCGCCGAAGAGGTGTCCGAAGAACAAATACTTAAAGCAACCCGAATGGCATTAAAAGAAATTGAAAAAATACAGAATTTCCAAAAAGAAATTATTAAAAAAATGGCTAAGCCTAAAACTGAGATTGCTTTAAAACAAATTGATTCGCAAATTCGCCAAGAAACAGAAAAATTTCTTAAAAACAAATTGGAAGAAGTCATTTATACTCCTGATAAAATTGACCGTGTTTCAAAATTAAGCGAATTAAAAAAAGATTTGGAACAATTTTTAAAAGATGGCGGTTTTGATGAAAATAAAATTAAAGATTCTTTTTCAGTTTTGGAGATAGAAATTGACAATTTGGTCCATAAAAATATTTTAGAAAAAGAAAAAAGACCAGATGGACGAAAATTGGACGAGGTGCGACCTCTTTATTGCGCAATTGGACTGCTTTCTCGCGTTCATGGTTCTGGCCTTTTTATTCGAGGAACAACCCAAGCCTTGTCAACTGTAACACTTGCGGCACCTTCTCACGGTTTAACGGTTGAAACTATTGAGGAAAGTGGCACAAAAAGATTTATCCATCATTATAATTTTCCGCCTTATTCAGTTGGGGAAATTTCCTCAATGCGGGGGCCAGGCCGAAGAGAAATAGGCCACGGCGCCCTGGCGGAAAAATCCCTTTTCCCCATCATTCCTCATAAAGATGAGTTTCCTTATGCCATTAGAGTCGTTTCAGAAATTTTATCTTCCAACGGTTCCTCCTCTATGGCATCAGTATGTGGCTCTTCTTTAGCTTTAATGGATGCCGGTGTGCCGATTAAAACGCCAGCAGCCGGCATTGCTATGGGATTAATGTTAAAAGATGAAAATCATTATAAAATTTTAACTGATATCCAGGGGCCAGAAGACCATTACGGAGATATGGATTTAAAAGTGGCCGGTACTCAAAATGGTATCACTGGCATGCAAATGGACGTTAAAATCAGTGGTATTACCATTAAAATTTTGGAGGAGGTATTGGAACAAGCCAAAAAAGCCCGCTTGCAAATTCTTGCCAAAATGAAAGAAGTTATTGCTGAACCACGAAAGAATCTCTCTCCCTTAGCCCCAAAAATTTTCACGCTCCAAATCAACCCGGAAAAAATCAGAGATATTATCGGGTCGGGCGGCAGAACAATCAACGACATCATCAAACGAACAGGAGTGGAAATAGATATTGAGGACGACGGTCGAGTTTTTGTCACTGCGCCTTCTGAAGATGCCGGAAAAGAAGCGTTAAGCATTATTAAAAATATTACTCATGAATTTAAAGAAGGCGAGATTGTCTCTGGCAAAGTAACTAGAATTATGGACTTTGGAGCAATTATTGATTTAGGTTTTAACAAAGACGGCTTGCTTCATATTTCAGAAATTGCCGACCATCGAATTGAAAAGGTTGAGGATGTTTTAAAAATAGGGCAGGAATTAACATTGAAAATAATTAAAATTGATGAAAATGGACGCATCGGTCTTTCGTTAAGGACAGCTCGTTCTTCAAATAATAATTTACGAAATAAAACAAACCATCGCCAATTTAAAAACCCGATCATTTAAGATAATCGGGTTTATTAAGTCTACGACGAATCAAGTTTAATTTTTATCTTTGCATTTTCTTATCTTTTTCTTTTTTATCTTCAAATACTTCTTTTCTACGAAAACCAGTTCCAACTGGCACCAATCTGCCGATAATTACATTTTCTTTAAGTCCGCGCAAGTAATCTATTTTGCCCTCGATGGCGGCTTTAACCAATCCGCGAGTAGTTTCTTGAAAGGAGGTGGCCGCCAAAAAGCTTTCGCTAAATAAAGCGGAACGAGTAATGCCTAAAAAGAGTTGAATAGCTCGCGCTGGTTTTTTACCTTTTTTCTTTAATTTTTTGTTTTCTTCAATAAATCTTGATTTAGAAACAACTTCGCCAATTAAAAATTCACTATCTCCTGGATTTTTTATTTTAACTTTATCAAACATCTGACGAATAACGACTTCAATGTGTTTATTATTAATGGAAACGCCCTCGGAAACATAAATTTTTTGGATTTCATTAACAATATACCTTTCTACCGTGTCCCGATCGGTGGCCCTCAATAATTCTTTTAAATCAATATCGCCTAGACATAATCTTTGTCCGGCAATAACCTTATTCCTCTCTTCTACTAAAATTCTTTTACTTTTCGGAAGAGTATATTGGATTATATTGCTGTTTTTTCTTGATAATTTTGTTCGTGTTTTTCTTTTCTGTTTGGCGCCACCTTCTGGCTTTATATAAATCAGGGTTTCTTTTTCTTTTTCTTCAATCTTCACAACAGTACCATTTACCTCACTGATAATCGCTTTATTTTTTGGACTTCGACATTCAAACAATTCCTCAATCCTTGGCAAACCATGAGTAATGTCTTGACCGGCAACGCCCCCCGTATGAAATGTTCTCAAAGTTAATTGGGTACCTGGTTCGCCAATTGACTGGGCTGCTATAATACCAATCGGTACTCCTAAATCTACTGGTTTATTATATGCCAAATCATAACCGTAGCATTTTCGGCAAATACCCCATAAGGTTTTGCAGGTGATAGGCGACCGAATTTTTACTTGCTGGATATCGGACTGTTCAATTAACTCGGCTGCTTCAGCATTAATAACTTTATTGGCCTTAACAATTAATTTATGCCCTATTTTAATGTCTTCCAAACTCGTTCGGCCAAGGAGTCTGGTGCTAAAACGATGACCATATTCTAAACCGTCTTCTCGTCGAACAGCAATGCCTTTCGTTGTCCCACAGTCATCATCAGTAATAATTAATTCTTGAGTGGCATCGATTAAACGTCGAGTCAGATAGCCAGCACTAGCTGTTTTTAAAGCCGTATCGCTTGATCCCTTGCGAGCGCCGTGGCTAGCAATAAAATATTCCAAAACGCTTAATCCTTCCTTATAAGAAGAGAGGATGGGCAATTCGATAATCTCACCTTTGGGGTTTTGGACTAATCCCTTCATCCCCATCATTTGACTTAATTGCCCCCACGAACCACGACTACCGGAATCAATAATTTGAAAAACGGCATTGTCGACTGGCAGCGTTTTTGGAATAGTTTTTGCAATTTGAGAAATGCTCTTCTCCCAAACCTTAATGGCGTGGACTTTTTTTTCTTCTTTGGAAAGTAGCCCTTCTTTAAATTGCTGTTCAATTGCTTCAATTTCTCTGGACGCTTCGTCAATAATAGCTTTTTTCTTTTCAGGAACAAACAAATCAGACATAGACCAAGTGATCCCCGAAATTGTAGCGTAATGAAATCCGATTTCTTTAATTTTGTCCAATATCTCAATTGCTCTTTCGGCTTCAAAATAATTAATAATAAAATCTACTAGTTTACCGATAAATTTCTTCTCAACAACATCGGCGACAAACGGAAATTCTTTCGGGAAAATTTCATTGAAAATAATCTGTCCAACCGAAACATCAATAAGATCATTCGGTCTATCGTATTTCTTAGTTACCAAAACATCCCCCATTTGTTCCAAATATTTTTCCTTATATGGCCTGATTTTGATCTTTGCTTTTAAATCAACAATTTTATTTTCATAAGCTAAAATCGCTTCTTCTGATGAAGAAAATATTCTTCCTTCGCCTTTGAGATTATTAAATATTTTAGTGAGATAGTAACAGCCCAAAATTATGTCTTTAGTCGGATTAACGATGGGCTCTCCATTAGCTGGTTTCAGAAAATTACGGGAAGCAATCATCATTTCTCTCGCTTCTTTCTGTGCCTCATGAGTCAAAGGTAAATGTACCGCCATTTGATCGCCATCAAAGTCGGCGTTGAAAGCCGTACAAACCATTGGCGGAATGCGGATAGCTAAATCTTCAATCAATACTGGTTTAAAGGCTTGGATTCCCAAGCGATGAAGCGTCGGTGCCCGATTTAAAAGCACGTAGCGATCATGAATTGCTTCTTCTAAAATTGCCCAGACCTCGACGGGCCCTTGATCAATTAAACGATTAGCATTACGAATATTAAATACCAAACCTCTTTCTAAAAGTTTGTTGACAACAAATGGTCGAAATAGTTCTAAAGCCATTGTTTTGGGAATGCCACATTCAAAATGCTTTAGTTCCGGCCCAATTACAATTACTGAACGTCCAGAATAATCAACCCGCTTCCCTAATAAATTTTGTCGGAAACGACCCTGTTTGCCCTGAAGAATATCAGCCAAAGATTTAAGGGGGCGCTTTTGGGCGCTAGATTGAATTTGTGTCTTGCGCGCACTATTATCAATTAAAGCATCTACGGCCTCTTGCAACATTCTTTTCTCATTACGAATGATTACTTCCGGAGCGTTTAATTCAATTAATTTTTTCAAACGATTATTTCGATTAATAACTCGGCGATACAAATCATTCAAATCAGATGTGGCGTAACGGCCCCCGTCTAATGCCACCATCGGTCTTAAATCTGGCGGCAAAACAGGAATAATCGTTAAAAACATCCACTCGGGACGCAGATTGTTTTTAATAAACGACTTTACCAATTTTAATTGAAGTAAAATTTTCTTTTTATCTCCTTTCTGTAATTTAAACTCTTTGATTAATTGCCTCTCTTTCTTTTTTAAATCTATTTCCTGCAATAATTTGACGATAGGTTCACTACCAATACCCGCCTCAAAAATATGGCCGAATTTTTTACTTAAGTTAAAATATTCTATTTCGGAAATTATTTTTAATGGCCGGAGGTTTTTAATCTCTTCAATGTGATGGTTGTATAATGTTTCCAAAACATTTAATTTTTCTGCCTTTTTCTTTTTGTTTTGATATTCTAATTGTAATTCCTGAAGAGCTTTTTTCTTTTCTTCTTCGTTAACTTTGGTAATGATATAAGCCGTATAATAAATCACCCTTTCTAGTTGTTGCTGATTAACACCTAGGAATAGTGAAATTTGAGAAGGAATACTTTTCAAAAACCAAATATGGGCCACCGGACAAGCTAATTCAATGTGTCCCATTCTCTCTCGGCGCACGCTGGCTCGAGTCACCTCAACGCCACATTTGTCACAAACTACCCCTTTGTATCTAATTCTTTTATATTTACCGCAATAACATTCCCAGTCTTTGGTCGGCCCAAAAATTCTTTCCGAAAATAAACCATCTTTTTCCGGCCGCTGTGTTCGATAGTTGATAGTTTCCGGCTTGGTTACTTCTCCATGACTCCAGGATTCAATTTCTTTTGGAGAAGCAAGTTTTAATTTAATGGCAAAAAAATCTTCTGGCAACATATTTTCGTCAATTAACCTGATTTTTGTTATCTTGACTTTGTTCTAATCTTTGTTTATCTTCGGTTAAATATTTTTTGTCTGACATCGCTTCTTCAAATAATAATCCTTCCTTCTCCTTTCCTTCGATTATTTTGGTTTTCTCCTTTACGCCGATTAATTCTACATTCAAAGCCAAACTTTTTAATTCGTTTACCAAAACATGAAACGAAGCAGGAATGTTCGGACTTGTAAAATCTTGTCCTCTAACAATGGCTTCATAAGCGGCAATTCTCCCTTTAATATCATCCGATTTGATAGTGAGCATCTCTTGAAGAGCATAGGCAGCCCCATAACCTTCTAAAGCCCAAACCTCCATCTCACCAAATCTTTGACCACCTAATTGGGCTTTCCCGCCCAACGGCTGCTGGGTAATTAGCGAATAAGGACCAATGGAGCGCATATGAATTTTGTCTTCAACCATATGAGCAAGTTTCATCATGTAGATATACCCTACCATCACCGAACTGTCAAAAGGCTTGCCTGTTCTTCCATCATAGAGGATGGTTTTCCCATCTTCTGGCAAACCGGCAAGCTTCAATTCTTGCCTAATATCTTCTTCATCAGCTCCGCCAAAGATCGGCACGATAGCTTGATATCCTAATTTATAAGCTGCCCAACCTAAATGAGTTTCTAAAATTTGACCGAGATTCATTCGCGAAGCGACCCCCAAAGGATTTAAAATAATATCAACCGGCGTTCCATCCTCTAAATAAGGCATATCTTCTTCAGGGACGATTTTGGAAATAACGCCTTTATTACCATGTCGCCCAGCCAATTTATCACCGGCCATAATTAAACGCCGTTGAGCTACTTCAATCTGAATTCTTTTAATAATGCCCGGCTCTAATTTATCCCCGCGATCACGCGAAAAAATTCTAATATCCACTACCCGGCCTCGTTTACCATGTTTTAAAACCAATGATGTATCCTTAACATCTCTAGCCTTCTCGCCGAAAATAGCCCTCAACAATCTTTCTTCCGATGTTAGTTCTCCTTCGCCTTTTGGTGAAATTTTACCCACCAAAATATCGCCACTACGCACTTCGGCTCCAATTCTTACAATTCCCTCTTCGTCCAAATCTTTTAATTTTTCCAAAGAAACATTAGGAATATCTAACGTAGTAATTTCTGGACCTAATTTCGTCTCTCGGACATCACAAATAAAATCTTCGATATGGATTGAGGTGAATAAATCATCGCGAACTACCCTTTCTGACAAAATTACAGCATCTTCATAATTAGCCCCTCCCCAAGAAATAAAAGCCACCAATAAATTTTTGCCCAAAGCCAGCATTCCATTTTTGGTCTGTAAAGTATCGGCTAAAACGTCACCTTTTTTAATTCTTTGTCTATTTCTTACAATCGGCCGTTGGGAGATGCAAGTATATTGGTTAGCTCGAACAAAATTACGTAAACGATAAATTTTATAACCCGACCCCCCTTTTAATTTAATTTTGATATGAGCGCAGTCCACCTCAACCACCTCTCCATCAACATCGCTAACGAGAATATGACCCGAATCACAAGCGGCTCTTGCTTCAAGCCCGGTACCAACCAAAGGTGTTTCGCTTGACATATAAGAAACCGCCTGACGCTGCATATTAGAACCCATTTGAGCTCTATTGGCATCATCATGTTCGATGAAAGGAATCAAAGAAGCAGCAACGCTCAAAATTTGGAATGGTGAAATATCAATAAAATTTATCTGCTCGCGCGGGTAAAACCCCGGCTCTCCTTTATAGCGGGCTTCTACCACTTCATTAATTATTCGCCCCTTTTTATCTATTTGAATATTAGAATGGGCAATATAATATTTTTCCTCTTCAAAAGCGTCGAGATAAACAATTTCATTAGTAATCTGTCCTTTTTTCACTCGAAAATAAGGCGTTTCAATGAAACCCAAACGATTTAGTCGAGCAAAGGTTGACAAATAAGTAACCAATCCTACATTGGCTCCTTCAGGCGTCTGAATGGGACAGATTCGACCATAATGTGTCGGATGAACATCTCTCACTTCAAAACCAGCTCGTTTCCGTTGAAGACCACCTGGTCCCATTGCCGATAAACGACGCTTATGCTCCAATTCAGCTAAAGGATTTTCTTGGGCCAAAAATTGAGATAATTGAGAAACACTAAAAAATTCCCACACAATCGCCATCATTTGTCGAGCATTAATTAACTGAGCTGGCACTAAACTATAAATATCCAGCGTTGACATTCTGTCTTGAATCGTACGTCTCAACCTCATAATACCAACTCGCAAACGATTTTGAAGTAATTCACCAACCGCCCTTACTCTTCGATTGCCCAAATGATCAATATCGTCCGGTTCGGCGGATTCGTCATTATTGGAACGAATTATTAATTTAACAACGTCTATTAAATCATTAAGGGAAAGGGTTTTCCCATTTATATTTTTTGTCTCATTGTTTAATCTTTGGTTTAATTTAAAACGGCCCACTTCGCCCAAATCATAGCGATCCTCTCTAAAAAACATTCCCTCAATTAACCCCCGGGCATTATCGACGGTTACCAAATCACCCGGTCGAATGCGCTTATAAACTTCTATCAGAGATTCATCTTTATTTTTAGCCGTATCTTTTGCTAAAGTTCTCTCAATATATTTTATTTTGCCATCATCAACATCTTTAAATGTCCTTAAAATATCCTCATTTTTTTCTAAACCAAAAATGCGCAATAAACAAGTAACTGGCACTTTTCTTTTACGATCAATTTTCACATAGATTGCCGCATCTAAATCAGTTTCAAATTCTAACCATGCTCCCCGATTGGGAATAATTTTGGCGCCAAATAATTTTCTACTTCTTGCTTGAACGGCGGTTAAATATAAACCACTTGAACGAATCAACTGGGAAACAACCGTTCGTTCAACGCCATTGATAATAAAAGTGCCTCGACTGGTCATTAAAGGTATTTCACCAAAATAAATCTCCTGGATTTTTTTCTCGTTTATTTTTTTATTTATCAGTTTCAATCTAACTCTTAATGCCGCTTCATAAGTAAGATTTTTTTCTTGGCTCTCAATCTCATTAAATTTTGGCTCATCAAAATAATAATCCTCAAAATATAATTCTAATTCTTTGCCGGTATAATCTTTCACCGGCGAAATCTCTTTAAATAATTCCCGCAATCCTTCTTTTAAAAACCATTCGTAAGATTTAGTCTGAATTTCAACCAAATGGGGTAAATATTCTAATGTTTGCAAAAAACGAGGAGATTTGGAAAAAATTTTTTGATTGAGCATAATAAATAAATTGTTGATTTAATTGAATTAAAGCGATATTAAAATGAATTTTTAATATAGATTAACAATTCCCGAGACGGGATTTCCAACTGAGTTTCGTTTATTAAAAAATATAACTTGAGCAAAGGTTTAAATTATTAAAATTATCTTAAAGTCAACTCTTTAAAAGATTTATTTTATCCTATTCAAAAAATTTTTTTTGTCAATAGAAAAAGATGTGAATTAAGAGCTTGGATGATTAATAAGAGAAAACTTATTATTCTCAAAGGTCAGTAATAATTCATCGCCAATTTTAATTTCTGATTGGAGAATTTTTTCCGCTAAAATTGCTTTAATATTATCCGAAATGACTTTTCGCAACGGTCTTGCGCCATAAACGGGATCGTATCCAATTTCAACTAGTTGATTAACGGCTTTTTCATCAAAAAACAATTTAATACCCCGTTCTGCTTCCAACTCTTTGGCTAAATCATTCAGAAGCAATTGAGTAATTTTCAATAAATCATTTGGCGTTAACGGTTTAAAAACGATGATATCGGAAAATCGGTTAAGTAATTCCGGAGGGAAATATTCGGTTAAGCGCTTTTTTAATTCAGCGGCGATATCTTCAATAGAAATGCCAGCTTCAATTCTTTCTTTAATTAAATTTGAATGGGCATTGGAAGTAGCGATAATAATAGTATTAGTAAAATCTATAATGCGGCCGAAATTATCGGTCAATCGACCATCATCAAAAACTGAAAGAAACAAATTTAATAAATCTGAGTGAGCCTTTTCGAATTCATCAAGTAGAATGAGAGAAAATGGTTTTTGTCTCACCGCCTCCGTAAGCGCTCCCGGCTTATCGCCTTCGGGCGTTCCGACAAAATCAAAAATGCTTTTTTTGTCTTGATATTGGGACATATCAAAACGAATCATATTAGTTTCAGAACCAAATTGGATTTTGGCTAAAATTTTTGATAATTCTGTTTTACCGACGCCTGTTGGTCCAACAAAAAGAAAACTTGCAATTGGTCCTCCTTTTCTAGATAAGCCGGTGCGATATTCTCTTAATGCTTTGCTTACTTCTTGAACAGCTTCTTCCTGATCAATTAACCTCTCATGAATCAAACTTTCTAAATTTAAAAGTTTTGACGCCTCTTCACTCTCGGCAAATTTTAATGGAATATTAATTTTCTGCTGACTCACCCGAATTACATCATCCCCGGTCACTACTTTTTGGTTTAAATTTCGGACATCGGCCAATACTTCTTTTAATAAATCATCAGCACTTAATGGCAATAATTTATCCCTGAAATAACGATGGGCTATTTTGACAGCATTTTTGATGGCGGAATAAGTAATGCTTACTTTGTATGTTTTTTCTAAAATCAAAGAGGTGTAAGTTAAAAATAAAATTGCTTCTTCTTCGCTTAATTCATTCACTTTAATTATTTCAAAAGTGGAGATAAAATCCTCGCGGGATTCTATATCTTTTTTAAAAGCTTGAGGGGTGGTGGCGCCGACTATCTGGAAATTACCTCGAGAAAGAATAGGAAGTAAAACCTCAGCGGCACTGAGATAATTTTGACCCGAAGTTCTTAACAAATTATGAATATCGGGTATGAAGATAATTATATTGCCGGCTTCTAAAATTTCCCGTACAATTTTTTGAACTCGTTCTGTTACTTCTTGCGGTTCACAGCCGGCTACAAACTCATCAATAGAAAGCATCAGCAATCTTTTATCAAAAAGTTCCGGCGGAACTTCATCTTTGATAATTAAATAAGCCACATGGCGGACAATCGCTCCTATGCCAATAGATGGTTCTCCAACTAGCAAGACATTATTTCGCGTTGCTCGCGATAAAACATTAATTAACTGCCGAGTTTCCTGTTCGTGACCAATTAAAAATCCTATTTTTTCCGCTCGGGCTAGATCGGTCAAATCAATACTAACCGAATCCAAAAAAGGAGTGGGTCGAGCTGTCCAAGCTCTGTTCATAATCCGATGTCTCTTTCGTTTAAATTCTTTTATAAACCCTCCCCTTGTTTCCGGTGTTACAAACAATCCGCCGCCAATTTGTTTTTTAAATTCGCTGAAGACGGTAGCAGAATAAACATCGTCGGCTTGAATTCGAAAGTAATTCTTAATTCTTTCAACCTCAATATCCTGAATATAAAACAATCCAATAAAAACATCCCTCATTCTGATAAAAATTTTATCTCTTAAAAAATAAGCACCAACGATTAAATCATTAATCATCTTCAATAATTCCTTTTTGGTTTTTTTATCAGGATTTTTTTTAAAATTTTCTCGCAGCGCCCCTCTAATTTCATCGCTATTAATCTCTAATTTCGTGAAAATTTCTCGAAATCTTATATTGTTTAAAAATTCATCTAATAATCGTAAATAAAAATTGCCGCCATTAATAAAAGTTTTATCCAAAGCAGTTTCCAAAATCTTTTTTACCGGATTCTCGCAATAAAACCAAAGGTTAATTTTGGAATCGGATTTAGATAAAATTTGGCGGTCAAATGATTTATCAAAATATCTATTCGGTCTGTTAAAGTTTACTAATCGGTCTAAAAGAAAAATTATCCCGAAATAACCCAGAAAACGCAATGTGGATTCTTTCATTAAAATCAACAAAATGCTTGCTGCAATCATCAATGCCCAAAAAAGAATGATTATAAAGCGCGCCAAAATTCGTTCAAAAAAAGTCATTTCCAATCGCACATCCCTATAAAAAAATTGTTCTCTATTGCCTTTTATCTCCATAATATTTAAACAAATGCTCTAATAATTAAAAAAGGAGGAGTAAGAGCCCAAATTAAATAAAGGGACATTGTCAGAGAAAAAATTAACAGATAAATAGCGGTGGCTAATCCAATTCTTAACGTTCTAAAAATAAAACCCAAGAAATAACCAACGATGGTGCGATCTTGATAAAGCGGCTGCAACCAATGGCGCGCCGTAATTTTAATGGCGAAAATTCTATCAAAACGACTTAATGTTTTAAGTAAAAAATCCCAAAAAATTACAAAACTATCCCAATACCAATGCTTTAAAAAGAGTTTAAATCGATTAAAACCTGTTGAAATAAGATAAAATAAAATGAAACGATTCATATTTATATTATAATCTCTCTTTATTTTTTAGCCAACGTTGAAAGAGAAAATTGGCAACCGCAGTATTTTTGACGATAAAAATGGTATTTTTTAGCCAGCTCAAACGTCTTCGCCCACAATTCTTTTTTAACTCCGATTTCTTTTAGGGAAAGAAAAATTAAATTATTGGCTCGTGCAATTTGTTCTCCTAATTGATTGATTAATTCTTCATTTTTAAATGGGCTGATAGCTAATGTGGTCGAAAAATAAGGAGCGTCGCTTTCCTGTGACAACTGGGCAGTTTTCTGCAACCGCATTTTAAAACAAACCTGACAGCGCTTACCTCCCTCCGGCTCTTTCCCCAATCCAAGAATATTTTCCAACCATAAATCATTTTCATATTTCCCCTCTTTTAATTCTATCTGATAAATCTCTGCTAGTTTTTTTACCATTATTAATCGTTTCTCATATTCTTCTTTAGGCCAAATATTAGGGTTATAATAATAAAGAGTTATTTGAAACTTTTCTTTGAGTAATTCAATTAAATAACCGCCGCAAATGGCGCAACAAATATGCAAAATAAGTTTTGGTTTTGGAATCATAATAAATTATTTTTAATGTCTAAATGAATTTCTTTTATAAAATCCAAATAAAATTTTAGATTGTGAATGGTGGCTAATCGGTAGTAAACCAATTCGTTATTTTTATAAAGATGATGGAGATAAGCCAAAGAATAATTTTTGCAGGTTTCGCAATCGCAGTATTTATCAAGTGAATCTTTTTTTACCTGATACTTTGTTTTTCCAATGGCGACTATTTGATAATTCGGCGCTTTATTTCGAATTATTTTTTTATTCTGACGAACAAATAATTCGCCATGTCGAGCGTGTCGTGTTGGAATCACGCAATCAAACATATCAACACCATTTAAAATCGCTCGAAAAATTTGCTCTGGATAACCAACGCCCATTAAATAACGGGGCTTATCCTTCGGTAAACGCGGCGCAATAAAAGAAATAAGTTCAAACATCTTTTTTTCGGGTTCTCCTACTGATAAACCACCAATTGCATAACCGTCGAAATCAAGCGCCAATAAATCCTTTAAGCTTTTTTCTCTTAAATCTTTATAAATGCCTCCTTGAATAATGCCAAAAATTAAATTTTTAAATCTAATTTTTTGCGCCTGACGTTTAGAACGCTTTGCCCACAAGCTGGTAATTTCCATTGCTTTTTGAACCACTTCTTTTTTAGCTGGATAACCAATGCAATAATCTAAGACCATCGCTATATCAGAATTTAAATTTTTCTGAATTTCTAAAGATTTTTCTGGAGAAAGAAAAATTTTTCGACCATCAATTTCTGATAAAAATTCCACGCCGGCCAAAGTTATTTTCCTTAATTTTGCCAATGAAAACACCTGATAACCGCCTGAATCAGTTAAAATCGGTTTCCCCCAATTCATAAAATTATGCAGGTCTCCTAATTTTTTAATCGTTAAATCGCTCGGTCGCTGAAACAAATGATACGTATTAGCCAAAATAATTTCTGCGCCGATTTCTTTTAAATCCGATGGGGTTAAAGCCTTAACGCTTCCTCGGGTTGCAATCGGCATAAAACAAGGGGTTAAAACTTTGCCCCAACTTGTTTTTATTATCCCCAATCGCGCTTCGGATTTTTTGGATTTTTTAAGGATTTTAAACATAGTCAAAATAGGGTATTGTTGGAAGAAATAATTTCGGTTTCTCCAAAAATTTTAATTTTCCCATACTCGCCGTCAAATCCCGGCTGAATATTTAAATATCCCTCTCTCACTCTTTTAATCGCTTCTTTTAGTTCAAAACTTGATTCTTTTTCAATTTCATTTAAAGCGGCATCCAACAAAATATTTAATTCGTTCCCGAAAATTCTAATTAATCGTTCGTATTCATTTTGAACTTTTTTCGAATGAGGCATTACTTTTAAAATTTCGGCTAGAATCTCTTCAAGTGGCACCAATCGTTTATATGGCGGTCGGTCGGGTGCTATATAATTTTGATCGCGATCCGCTAAATCCTCCACTCGATGCATAACGCCAATAGTCAATGGCCGGTGACATTTAGGACAAAGATTATTTATTTTTTTGCTCTCTGTCGGAGAAAGGACAATATTACATAATCGATGGCCATCATAATGATATTTTCCTTCTTCAGGGAAAAACTCTATCGTAAATAAAAATTTATTGGGGTTTTTTTGATAGTTGGAGGGAATACCGTATTTAATGGCATCGATTAAATCGTTGTAAGACAATTCCGTATCAAATACATTTGCTTCGCGTCCTATTTTAGAAAGAGAGTGAGAATCAGAATTAGAAATAATTGCAAGATTATCTAACTGTGATAAACGCCAATTCATTTGTGGATCTGAAGATAGACCCGTCTCAATTGCAAAAATTTTCTGCGTTAATTCGCCACCAAAACATTCCTCCAACGTATCAAAACCCGACATTGAACCAAAAAGTGAAAACCATGGCGTCCAAATATGGGCTGGGATAATAACAATTTCTGACGAAATATTAAAAAGCAATTTTGCCAATTCAATCGTTGATAAGCCTAAAATCGGCCGGCCGTCGGAAGTTAAATTGCCATGCCAACTTAAAGCAACATTAATTTTATCAACAATTTCAAAAGAAGGCGATAAAATAAGATGGTGGATTCTTCGCGTTTTTCCTCCTTGGGAATAAATGCAAGAAATCTCTGTTGTTAAAATGAAACGATTGCTATTTTTTAAATCATTCTCGCTCTTCAATTGATATAAACCCGGCTCGGCTGGTTCTAAATTCGCTTTTAATTCTTTCAGCCATTGCGGATGGGTAAAATCACCTGTCCCCAATACATTAATCCCCTTTTTCTTCATCCATAAATTTAAATTTTCCACTGTAATATCCCGAGCGGTAGCGCGTGAAAAACGAGAATGAATATGTAAATCGGCAATTATTTTCATAATTGATAAAAATGCAGTGTTTCTAATTGTCTCTTTGACGACAAGCTTTTTATTGGTTGCCAATCTTTAAAAACAAAGGTGTTAGAAATAATTACAGCTTCTTTTTTGATTTCTTTCTTTAATTTCGGCAATAATTTTTCCATCAATGAAGAAAAAAGGAAAAGATAAATATAATCAAATTGGGACAGGTCAACTTTAAAAAAATTTTGGTGATAAAATTTTAAATTGGGTAAACGATTGAAAATTTTAGAAAACCAATAAAGTAAATAGTTTTTTTCATAACCAACAAATTTAATTTCAGGAAATGCTTTGGCTAATTCATAAAGAAAACTCCCATCACCTGAACCTAAATCACAAAATAATGTGCGAGGTTTTAAAATATTTGATTCTTTAATACGTTTGACAATAATTTTTTTTGATTTAACAAAAGGGACGCCGCTTTGAAAACCCGAAATAAAAAGAGTTAAAAAAATAAAAATCGCTATTAATCCCCCAGAAATTAGTACAATTAGAATAAAAAATAAAATAAAATATAAAATATTCTCGGAAATAATCATAATGAAATTATAATTCAAACAAATAAAAAAAGAAATTTGAAAAATTGAATTTTGTTAGTATAATAAAAGCCGATAAATAAAATAGGTGGGTTAGGCGGGATGCCGGAGTGGTTGAACGGGCCTGTCTTGAAAACAGGTATACCGGAAACGGTATCGGAGGTTCGAATCCTCCTCCCGCCGCCAATTTATACACGACGAATTTTTCGCCTCGCCCCGCCTGCGGCAGCGAACTAAAACTTAGGTCAGGATTTTCCGTAAAATAGGTTCGGATTTCATCCAAGATGTACCGCCGAAATAAAAATCTCTCGTTAATAAAACGGGAGATTTTTATTTTAAATTTTAATACTACCTCTAATAGCAATTTTTCTTTCAAAATCAATCGCAAAATCATCAAAAAGCGGCCTTATTTGGTGTTGAAAAACATGGAGTAAAGGCACCATTATCTCCCGCATTTGCGGATGAGCAGCAGCAGCACAACGTAATTCAAAAATATGTTTCCACTCGCGAATATTGGCTGTCACATAAATTTCGGTTTTTAATGAATTCGGCAAAACAGCTCTGGCCTCTTGGGGTTTTAAACCGCGTTTTCTTAATTGAAAATAGGTTTTTTCGGCAAATTCCATCGCCTTCTCCCAAATTTTATACTCGGGCTGTTCTTCTTTTAAAAAGCAAGGCTTAATAAAAACTATTTCACCTTTTTTAGCATAATCACAATAACGGGTTGACTCTTGGGTGTAGCTTGCGATTCGATGACGGACCAATTCATGCGAAATGCCCCTGTCACAAATAATAATAACCGAGATTGATACGTGCTCTAAAACACTTTCATGACCCATCTTGATTAATCGTTTAACAAAATCTTCTGCTGATTCAGCTGTAATTTTATCTTCGCTTTTATGAGCAATTCTTCCGGCTTGTTCAATTTTTTTTAAAACTTCTCCTCTTTCAAGGGGAGTAATAATTTCAAAAGATGGCGAAATAACTTTCATTTTTCTTCTCCTTTTTATGAAATTAAACTGCTACCTATTTTTATACTCCATTTTTATCCTTTTGCAAGTTTTTTATTAATTTTAACAAAAACGCCAGTTTAAAACTGGCGTTAAAATCTAATTAATTAAACATTTAAAAAATCAGCTCTTCAGGACCAAATGGTAAAGGATAAATCTCTCCAATTTCATAAATTTCGATTTGGCTTTTATCGGAATTAACACCGATAATTTCTGTATGAGAATTATCACAACAAAACTCCCAAATCACCTGCCGACATTCAGCACAAGGAGGGCTCGCTTTTTCTCCGCTAACGCAGCACAACGCCACAATCTTTCTTTCACCATGAGTCACCATATTATTAATAGCCACCCGCTCGGCATGGGTTGTTTGGCTGTAAGTAACAGTTTCAACATTACAACCGGAGTAAATATTACCTTTCTCACTTAAAAGAGCAGCACCCACTTTATAATGCGAATAAGGCGCGTAGGCATTTTCTCGGACATTACAAGCGTCAATCACTAATTTCTGATATAAAGGAGATAAATCACAAAATCGAACTTTTTTCATTTGAAACTCCCTTTAAAAATTTTTAAAAAACCAGGTTCATTTTAAGTTAAAACAAATTTTTTGTCAAATAATCAAAAAATTTTTTAATCTTTATAAATCTTTTTTAAAATCTCATTTAATTCTTCTTCGGAAAAGAAATTAATGGTAATTTTTCCTTTATCGCCCCGTTTTTTCACCTCTACTTTTGTCCCGAAAATTTCTTCTAATTTTCTTTCAATCTCTTTTTCTAATGCATCCCCCAAATCACTCACCGAAACCTCCTGGTGTTTCTGCACAAATTCACCTAACGGCATTTCTAAAATCCGGCGGGTTAGAATTTCCGTTTCTCTAACGGTTAATTTTCGACTCAAAATTTCTCCCAATAAAGCCCTCTGTTTTTCTGGATTTTGAATAGTTAAAATCAAACGTGCATGTGATTCTGTCATTTTCCCCTCTTCCAATGCTCGTTGGGCTTCGGATGGTAATTGTAATAAACGTAAAGTGTTTGAAACGTATTCGCGACTTTTACCAATGCGTTCGGCAATCTCTCTTTGAGTTAAACCAAACTCATCGGCCAATTTTGCAAAACCGCGAGCAGTTTCCAAAGGATTTAAATCGAAGCGTTGAATATTTTCAATAATCGCCGCTTCCAATTTTTGTCTTTCTTCAAATGAAGGTCTAATAATTGCTGGCACCCGTTCCAAGCCCAACAATTGCGCTGCCCGCCACCGCCGTTCTCCGACAATTAATTGATATTCAACACTCTGACCATAGGGCATTTCTTTTTCTATGCGCGAAACAACTAGCGGCTGAAGAATGCCATATTCTCGAATTGATTCGGCTAATTCTTTTATTGATTCTTCATCAAAATGTCGCCGTGGTTGCTGAGGATTGGGTTTAATTTTTTCTACTTCAATTAAATAAACCGCTTCTTTAATTGGCCCTAGCTCTTTATCAAAAATCGCCCTCTCAAAATAGTTAACTTCTTTTTCTTTATCTTTATTTTCTTTAGCGCTGATAAAAATTTTTTCTTCGGCTTCCGAAGAAATTTCTGATGTTTTTTCTAATTCTGGCCATAAAATTGTTGGATATTCACCCTTTTCAATTAATTTTTTAATGCTCTTTTCAATCAATGATCGATCTTCCGGGTAAGTCACACCAAACCATTGCGATTCAGCGGGCAACACCGTTACTTTCACTCTTTGTTCTTGTAACAACTGACTAATTACTTCAGCTAAATAAAATTCGCTTTTTTCCGGATTGGTTATATTTATTAAAAATTTATAAAACCGCGATTCGAGTTCATAAAAAATAGAAGGAGTGAAACCCCAAAAATTCATAGAAACGATTTCATCGCCATTTAAATTAAACCAGGTATCAAATTCTTCAAATTTAATTCCATCTTCAAATTTTTGGATTTTCGTTCGTTCTTTGATATCAGTTAAATATCCTTCGACTGAAACCGTACACACCCCACGAGAAACCGCTCCATATTCAGACAAAGTATTTTTTAATTGATAACCAATCATCAAATAATGATATAAACTTTCTTCATCTTCCAAGTTTCTTAATGCATCGGCCATTTTAATAAAAGCATCGCGACCGTAAAAATCATCGGAATTAATAATGGCAAAATTAGAATCAACGACATTTTTACACAAAAGCGCCGCATGTCCAGTTCCCCATGGTTTTGTTCTTTGGGGCGAAACCGAATACCAAGAAGGTAGGTTTTTATCTAATTCCTGAAAAACATAAGAAACTTTAAAATGTTTTTCGGCTCGGCGACCAATTTTTTCTTTAAAAATTTCTTCAATATCTTTACGAATCACAAAAACAATATGATTAAAACCTGCTTGCTTGGCATCATATAACGAATAATCAATGATTAATTCACCGTTGGGTCCGATGGAATCAACTTGTTTTAATCCGCCATAACGACTACCCATCCCAGCGGCTAAAATTACTAATGTTAAATCTTCGTTTTTCATAACTTTTAATATTAAAGCAAAAAAATAAGGAGTTGACAAGAAAAAAATTTAAAATTAAAATTTTCTATGTTTGAGTCTGGTTCTTTCAACTCATTATTTTCTTGCCCAGGTGGCGGAATTGGTATACGCGAAGGACTTAAAATCCTTTGTCTTTCAAAAGACTTGTGGGTTCGAGTCCCACCCTGGGCACTAGCGAGAAATTGTCAAATTCGCCTCGCTCGCTTCGGTGAGCCCGGCAACCATAAAAAATAGAGTAGAGAAAAGATATGGTCGAACCAATGATGGAAAATAATAAACGAGATGACCCCCGTTTCCAACCGGCTTGGGATCTTTTATTACAACGAGATTTAATTCAAGAATCTGATTTAGATAAATTTGAATGGATTGAAAAATATTCGCCAAAATTTCGATTGTTGGTGGAAGAGAAACAGAAAGAAATTAAAGAATTAATTAAGGACCCTCTTTTGCTGAAAGAAACTTTTAGAAAGTGGCTTTATGAAGAAAATGAAGAAACAATTCATTAATTTTTCTTTCGTTTAATTCTAAAGTATAATAGAATCAATGCTCTGTATCCGCGAGTCCGAAATTAATAATTTTCTTAATGAATTAAGAAAAAAATATAACGTTTTTGATGTCCGAAATGATAATTTGCCTTTTAAGCAATATTTTTTTCCGCCTGAAGACAGAATCTTTGAACGAAAAAAGAATAAAATTAAAACCGCCAAAAAATCGGCGCCTTTTATTTTATTTGGCTTGAATTTTTATGATTTGGCGGCTTTGAATCAACTCGACGAATTAATGTTAAAACCCCAAGAAGATTATTTCTATTTCCAACGTCGCAATCAAAGCATCGTCATCGGATTAATTAAAGAAGAGGTTGACAGTTTACCGGGCGGTGAAATTGTTTTTCAAAAAATTGACAATGGACTTCATCGCGTTTGGCTTAAAAACGAAAAACAAAGAAAGTGGCTTAAAAAATATCAGCACTTTTTTGAAGAAATTCCTGATGAAAAAATAACAATGAAAAAAATTGAAAAATTAGATGAGTGGAATAAAGAAATGCAACAATTGCTTTTGGAGCCAGAAAAATTAACCAAGGCCATTGAATGGTCAATTAATCATCCTCTATGGGATGAATTGGCTCAAAGATGTTTGGGTTGTGGCATTTGCACTTTTATGTGTCCTTTGTGTTATTGTTTTTCGATTGAAGATTATAAAACTTTAAATGGTGAAAATTATCGCCTTAGAAAATGGTCATCTTGTACGCTTAATGATTTTGCTCTTATTGCCGGCGGCCATAATTTTCGTAAAGAACTCAAAAAACGTTATTATAATTGGTTTTATCATAAATTCGTCAGAGGGTATTACGAAACGGGAAATTCTTTGTGCGTCGGCTGCGGCCGTTGTTATCACAACTGTCCAGCGCAAATTGATATTTTAAAAGTTTTAAAAACAATTCTTAATGATTATGAAAAACATTTATCTGCCTAAAATCGTTAAAATTAAAGCAGTTAATGATTTGTCGCCGACCGTTAAGCTTTTTTGCGTTGCTAATCCTTTTTCAAAACAATCAAACGGCATGTATTTTATTCCCGGTCAATTTTTTCTTTTGGGCAAAATTGGCTATGGTGAAGCTCCTTTTGGCGTTCTATCTTCGCCTTATGAAAAAAAATATCTTGAGTTTGCTATTCGTAAAGCTGGCAATGTTACCAATTATCTTCACACCCTTCGAGCTGGTGGCACCATTGAAATCCGCGGCCCCTATGGCAATGGTTTCCCTCTTGATTTTATGAAAGAAAAGGATGTTGTTTTAATCACTGGTGGCTGTGGCATTCCTCCAATTGCCGCTTTAATCGAATATATTATTCTTTATCGCCAAAATTTTGGCAATGTATATCTTCTTTATGGTGCTAAATCGCCTGAAGAATTGTTACTAAAAGACCGGTTTAAAAAATGGGAAAGGTATATCAATATTATTTTAACAATTGATAAGCCACATCCTCAATGGCATGGCCCAGTTGGTTTTGTTTCTGATTTAGTAAAAAAAATAAAAATTAATGAGCTTGATGCAGTGGCTGTAATGTGCGGACCCGGTCCAATGATGGATGCTTTAGAGAAAATTTTACGACCGTTGGGCATTTCCGATCGTCGCATCTTTGTAAATATAGAAAGAAAGATGCAGTGTGGAATTGGAAAATGTCAACACTGCAACTGCAACAAAAATTACACTTGTCTAAATGGTCCGGTTTTCACTTATGATGAAATAGAAAATGCCTATGATTAAAAAACAAAATAATAAAATAAGTCTGGGGATTTTTGATTTTACAGATTGCGAGGGTTGTCAAGTAAAACTAATTTCATTACGTGAAAAATTTCTTCAACTAGAAAAAAATTTAGAAATTAAAGCTTGGCGCTTGGGGCAGGAAAAATTCGAACCCGGCCCTTATGATATCGCAATAGTTGAAGGTACGCCAATTATGCCAGAGGAAGTGGAATTATTAAAAAAGGTTAGAGAAAATTCCAAAATTTTAATTGCTTTCGGTTCTTGTGCTGCTTTGGGCGGTATTCCCGCTATTCTCTCCGAAAAAGAAAGAAAATATTGGTACGAAAAAATTTATGGCCCGAATTATAAACCGCGTGGCATTGAAGCACAACCGCTTTCTTTTTATGTGCCGGTTGACGTTATTATTAACGGCTGTCCAGTTGATGAAAACGAAGTTTTAAAAATTTTTGAAGCATTGCTTGCCGGCAAAAAACCTTATCCTTTTGACTATCCAGTTTGCTACGACTGTAAAAAACGTGGCAATGAATGTAGAATTCTCAAGAATCTTCCCTGTCTTGGTCCCATTACTAAAAATGGTTGTAATGCTATCTGTATTTCTGGTGGTTCACCATGCTATGGCTGCTTTGGTTTGCGTGATGGCGCTAATATTGAAGCATTAATTAAAATTCTTGAAAAAATTGTTGACAAAAAAACCGTCGCTTTATATCTCTCTATGTTTCATAAAAAAGACATTAAATATGATCAACAATGAATTTATTGCAAAAATCGAAGGCCATGGTAATTTAAAAGTTGATTGGAAAAAAAATAAGGTTGTATTGGAAATTAAGGAGGGAGAAAGATTGTTTGAAGGTTTGTTGTTTAATCGACCAGCAGAAGAGGCTTATTGGGTCACTCCGCGCATTTGCGGTGTTTGCCCAATTGCCCATAATCTTGCTTCGCTTAATGCGCTGGAAAAAGCTGCCAATATTAAATTAGCCGAGCCAATTCAATTATTAAGAGATTTGATGCAATGCGCTCAAATGATCCAAAGTCATACGCTGCATCTTTTCTTTTTGAGTTTGCCGGATTATTTAGAAATTGATCGCGGCACGGAATTAAAAAGGAAAAATCCTGATGCTTTTAAAAAAGCCCTGGCTTTAAAAGAATTAGCCGATAATCTAGCTATTATTTCTGCCGGACGAAATGTTCATCCGACAACACCAACACTTGGCGGCTTTAATAAGTTGCCAGCTAAAAATGACTTAACACAAATCTTAAAACAACTCGAACAAACCCAAAAAATTGCTGAATGGTTACCGATGTTTTGCGAAACACTTAATTATCCAGAATTAAAAGTAAATCTTGAATTAATTACTATTAGAAATGACGCCATCCATTCCAGCCACGGCGATGTTATTTCTGTTAACAATTATAAAGAAAATATTGAGGAAGAAATTAGGGAATTTTCTACGGCCAAATTTTCTAAATTTAGAGGCCGCGAAGTAATGGTTGGCGCTTTAGCACGATTGTATTTTGAAAAAAATAATTATCCTCTTGATTTCCAAAATCCATTCCATAATAATTTGGCCCAGGCAATCGAAATAAAATTTTATCATCAAAAAGCAATAGAGATTATCGAAAAATTATTAACTTTTAATCTTAAAAAATATCTGGAAAAACCTGAAATTAAATGGAGTGCCGAAGCTAGGGGCATCGGCGCCGTTGAAGCACCGCGTGGTGGCTTATACCATGAAATTTATATTAATGAAAAAGGGTTGATTACTTTTATCAATATTATCACGCCCACTGTTCAAAATCTCACTTCAATCGAAAAAACCGCTCAGGTTTTAATCGAACAACACGCCTTAAAATCTCAAAAAGAAAAAGAAAAATTATTGAATATGCTCGTTCGGGCCTACGATCCTTGTATCACTTGTGCGGTTCATTAAAAGAAAAAAGTCCGCCTCAGCGGACTTTTTCAGTTTTTTTATTTTTTTTATTAAACTTATTAAACCTTTTTAATATCTTCTTCGTTAATTTCAGCAATCTCTTCGCTTCGTCTTTTTTAATTTTCTCTATAATCCTTCTAAAATGAATTGTCACCCAATCGCCTTTCTGTAATGCCAATCTCAGTTCATTTCTTACTTTTATCTCCTTCTCTTTGTTTATCTCTAATCCTTTTTTTGTCTTGATAATAGGCCTATATTTTACCCAATACCAATCATCGAAACTTTTCTCAACTACTTGAGCAGGATGAATTAAACAATCATCGACCATTTCTGGAATAATATGATGCATTTTTAACTGAATAATTGGAATCAGCGTGGAAGAATTGTGAATCCACCGCCACCCTTTTAACTTAGGACTGCCTTTCCAGTAAAAAGAAATCACTCCTTTATCAAATTCTTCATCAAAAAAATTTTTTTTATTGAGATAAGCTATTTCCCGATAAAAATCAAAACTGGCTAATCCCCTTAAGATACTTTCTATTTTTTTAGCCTCGCCAGCATTATTTTGAAAAAAATTCTTTAGAATTTCCGATACTCTTAATAATCTTGCTCTTTCGCAGACGTAGGAATATTGAGCTGCTAATTTTAAACCTTCCATTTTTTTTCTCCTTTTTAAGGATCTATTTTGGGAGATGCTCATTATGATAATGGCCCTTAATAAAATTTAATATTTTTTTCGCTTCTTTCAAGAGCAATTTCTGAATAGCTAAATCGCCATGAGCTAAAATATAGTCTCCCTTTTTGGGTTTCTTGTTCTTAATCAAAGAAATGTCAACGGTGTGCCTATGTCCCTCTCCTTGAACGATGGCTTTATTTGTTTGAATTTTAATAATCTTCATCGGTGTGGCAAGACACATATATTTTATTATATCATTAATTGGTGTATAATAAAAATGCCGATTGAAAAATTATTTTATGAAAAAATTAAACTTAAGAAAAATCTTTCTTGGAATTGTCGCTATCATTTTAATTTTAACGGGTGTGTTAGTTATTTACAATTATAAAAATAAAAAACAACTACCAGCCGAACAAATTGCTTTTAAAAATTGCTTGGAAAGCGGCGGTCAACCAACAAGCGCTTCTTGTTGTTTATCTGTTTCTCACTTCCCCAATACTTGCCTCATTGGTGCCTGCGGCTGCTCGCCGGAGAATAGTCATCAAATTCAAATTTGCGATTGCGGCTCAGATAAATGTTTTGATGGTCAGTATTGCGTTAATAAATAATTTTGACAAAAACCCTCATAAAGATTAAAATGATGAGCATAATGGTGACCTTAGTTCAGTGGTAGAACGCCTCGTTGTGGCCGAGGAGGTCAGGGGTTCAAATCCCCTAGGTCACCCTCACCCGAGTTTAACCCCCCTTACCGGGGGTTTTATGTTGTTTAATTTAAAAACTTGGATAAACTTAAAATAGTTCTTTAATTTTTAAAAAAGGAGGGGGGATGAAAACAAATAAATTTTTGCCTGCTTTTATTTTGGGAGAAAAAATTCTAGCGCCATTATTAGAAATGAAACTCAACGAAACATTTCACAAAATGACCATTTTGCCTATTAATCTGCGAAGCTTTTCCTTGGCTCCGCCAGCCGAACAAAAAATCTATCAAATAACAACACAACAGAATTACAGCAAAAAATTCAGAAATTACTCCTTAATCTTTAATATTTACAGACGATTTATCCCCGAGTATTATGATTTTAAAGCTCAATTTATCATCGAAATAAAAATTCCCACCGGTGAAGTATTCAAAACTTTAGAAATGTACAGATTTCAGAAAGAAAAATTAATCCATGAAGAATTAGAAACGGTGAAGTGTGTTCTTGTAGAACTTTTTGAAAACTTTTCAGAAGGAGAATTCTAAAATAAACGAGGGAGGCCTATGAAAAGGCCTCCTTGTTTTTTTATTAAAAAGTGCTAAATTAAAATTGGTTTTTAAAAATTAAACAAGGGAGGAAAAATGAATAAAAAAGTTATTTTTGCGGGGATAATTCTTATTTTTCTTATTGTTTTAATTGTTTATTTTTTAGCAAAACCGAAGCCTAAAATCCTGACGGCGACCGACGTTCAACAACAAGCACTTAACATAATAGCCGAAAAAATCAATCTTCAAAAATTAGAACCGGATATGCGTTTAATTTGGATTTCTGAAGATGAAAAGGGGATAAAAATCCGACCAGTGCTTATTCGTATTGGCATTACCGATGGTCAATATACTGAAATTAAAGAAATTATTTACGGAGAAATTAAAGAAGACGAATTTTTTGTGACAGGACGAGCAACTGCCGAAAAAATCAGCCAAACCACAAACATTAATCAAATTTTTAGAGCCTTAAGATAAGGGGGCGAGAAAATGATTTGCATTTATAATTTAACCAACGGTTTAGAAAATGCACCGTTAAAAGCTCAACCGCACTTTATCCGCATTCAATCATCTCATATCGAAGGCAAGGCTTGGAATCAATTGTTTTATCAATTAAGCGACGAATTATTGTTTTATTTAGCAATTGGCGAAGAATGTTGCATAATAGACGGCTCTACGAAACCCCTTAAATCTGCATTAACCACCAAAGGTATACCGATAATTCTTTATATACTAAATAAGGTGTGGTTGCATCAAAAAATTTCTTGCTCGCCATTTTCCGATGATTATCTTAACTCAATTTATCGTTCTCTTAAGTCTGGAACTAAAAAAAGATTAAAATACTATCGTAAATTTTTGCTTACCAAAAAAATCCGGCTCAAATGCTTTATTTATCATACCAAGAGAGATGGTCAATATGGTTGGTTTAAAGAAAAAATTCAACAACAAAAAGATGGCCTTAAGCCATCTTTTTAATTTGACAAATTAATACTTTAGTTTAAGATAAAATTAGTTCTTACCAATTTAAAAGGAGGCGAAAATGTTTTTAAAAAAATTACTATTGAAAGTCTGTAGATTTTTTAGGGGTTACCCGAGTTTGAAATTGCTATTCGAAGAAGCGCGAGAAAAAAAGACAAAAACAATATTTATCCAGCCGCGCATCATCATATATGAATTCATAGGAGCGCCCCATTACATTCTTCACGGAGAAATTGAATTATGGGCAGAAGAAGTAAAAGGCACTTATCTTCATCCTTGTTATGAAGTATTAGTAAAAAACTATGACAATGAAGATTTCTACTATAAAGAATGTGAAAAAGCGGTACAAGGGTATGCTGATAAGTTCCGAAAAAAAATTATCGAAGAAGGATTCAATACAGTTACCAACAGACTTATAGTGCAATAAGGAAAAATAAAAAAACGAGCCAAAACAGGCTCGTTTTTTTATTTTTAATAATAGTGACTAATTTTGATTATTTGCCCCCTTCTTGCATTTTCTAAAACCCTTGCTATAATATAAATGTTTTTATCTTTGTATTCTTAGAGTCTTTTTATTTTTCTAATTTCGCTATAAAAAATTTGTGAAACTATCTAATTTTCAATCGCAATTTTTGAAAGGCGAAATCCAATTATATGGACACGCTTATTTTAATCTCCTTAAGCGCTCTTTTTCTGGGTACTGTTATAGGTTATTTAATCCGCCAAATACTCGTTAAGGGCGAGATAAAATCGGCGGAACAAAAAATAAAAGCCCAATTAGAAGAGGCGAAAACAAAAGCTAAAGAAATTATTCTAGCTGCCAAAGATAAAGCGGCGGCTATTTTAGATGAGACACAAAAAGAAGAAAAAGAACGTAAACGAGAGCTTTCTGCTTTTGAACAACGTTTGAATCGGAGGGAGGAATTGCTTAATCAAAAATTAACCGAAACAGAAACGAAAAATCGCGCTTTAGAAGAAAACATTAAAAGGGTGAAGGAGATAAAAGAAAAAGTTGAGGCGCTGAGAACGGAAACTAAACAAGAACTGGAACGAGTGGCTGGATTATCAATAGAAGAGGCAAAAAAAGAATTGTTTAGTCAGTTGGAAAAGACTCATCAGCAGGAAATTATCGAATTACTGAAGCGAATGGAAAAAGAAAAAAGGGATGAAATTGAAAAACAAGCCTTTGCAATTTTGGAAACGGCTATTCAGCGATTTAGTCGTTCAGTTAGCAACGAAGTTACCACCTCTGTTTTTTCCATTGCCGACGAAGAGCTTAAAGGTAAAATTATTGGCCGTGAAGGCAGGAATATTCGTACTTTAGAACGTTTAACTGGTGTCGACATCATTATTGATGAATCACCCGATACAATCACTCTTTCTTCGTTTGACCCCCTAAGAAGAGAGTTGGCTAAAATTGCCTTAGAAAAACTTATTAAAGACGGTAGAATTCAACCCGCAAAAATTGAAGAAAAGGTTGAAGAAGCCAAAAAGGAGTTGAATGAAAAAATAAAAGAAGCTGGAGAAAATGCCGCTTTTGAATTAGGAATTTTAGATTTACCAAAAGAAATTATTTATTTGTTGGGACGATTGAATTATCGGACAAGTTACGGCCAAAATGTCCTCCAGCATTCTATCGAAGCAGCTCATTTAGCTAAAATGATTGCCGCTGAATTAAATGCCAATGTGGAAGTCGCCAAAAAATCGGCGCTCTTACATGACATCGGCAAAGCCATCGACTATGAAGTAGAAGGAACTCATGTTGAATTAGGTCGGAAAATTCTTCAAAAGTATGAAATTTCTGAAGAAATTATCAAAGCTATTGAACCTCATCACGAAGATTATCCTTTTGAAACTCCAGAATCATTTATTGTGGCAGCAGCTGAGGCAATTTCTGCTAGTCGTCCCGGCGCTCGACGCGATACCTTGGAAAACTACCTGAAACGTTTAGAAAATCTGGAAAAAATCGCACTTTCTTTTAAGGGAGTCCAAAAGGCCTACGCCATTCAAGCGGGTAGAGAATTGCGAGTCTTTGTTGTGCCTGAAAAAATTGACGATTTTGGCGCGCTTAACTTGGCTAAACAAATTGCTACTAAAATTCATAACGAACTTAATTTTCCCGGCGAAATAAAAGTTAATGTTATTCGAGAAATCCGCGCCGTCGAATACGCCCGTTAATTATCCACACCCCCATTTGGAAACCGCATAAAATGTAGTATAATTTTAATAACATTTATTGTGGCAAAAAGGTCGGTTTAACAATCTAAAAAAATGACAAAAGAAGGATTAGTCGAGGCAATTTTAAGTAAATTTGAATTGGCCAGCAAAAAACAAGCTCGGGAAATTGTAGAAACTATTTTTGAAACTATTACTAAAACGTTAGCTCGCGGAGAAGAAGTTGCCGTCAGTGGTTTCGGCACTTTCCGGGTAGCTCGCCGAGCAGCTCGTGAAGGTATTAATCCTCGAACGGGAGAAAAAATTCAAATCCCCGCCTCTATTAAACCCAAATTTAGAGCTAGCAAAACCTTAAAAGAGGCAATAAAATAACTAGATTTTGTTAATATTGTCCGGGCAAAAACCTCTTATGATAAGAGGTTTTTGTTTTTGTTAATAATTATTATTGATTATTGTTCGTAAACGTTTTAAAGCGCGATGTTGTAAAACTCTAAGAGTCAAAGGGGGTTTTCTCATAATTTTGGCTATTTCATTATAAGAAAATTCATCAACAAAACGTAAGATAAGCAATTCTTTTTGTTCGTCGGGTAGTTGTTGAATTGCCCTAAAAACTTTTTGCGTCTTTTCTTTAATCATTAATTGCTCATTTAAATCAGCCGCGTCCGGTACATCTATTTTTATTTCGGCATCTAAGCTGAAGATTGGCTTTTTTTTACGATAAAAATCCGTAATTAAATTACGGGCGATGGAATAAAGCCAACTACTAAAAGGATTTTTTTTAAATCTAAAATCTGGCAACGCTTCCCACGCTTTAATAAAAACTTGCTGAGTTAAATCCTCAGCTTCGTCCTTGTCGCTGATTTTTAAATAGATGTAGCGATAAATGCGTTCAGCAAAAAGTTCATAAATAATCCCGAAGGCTTCAAGTCCACCATTTTTTGCTTGTTTGACTAATTTCTTAATTTCTTTCTCCTGTCTATCTGACATAAATATTTTTTTAATACTTTAATTATATCATACATAATTATTGCGGAAAACAAAATTTTGTGATAGAATAAAAAATAAAAATATGTCGACCACTTATCAACCAAAAAAAAGAAAAAGAAAGAAAACGCACGGCTTTCTTGTTAGAATGCGCAAACCGGGAGGTAAAAGAGTTATTAAACGACGCCGACAGAAAGGTCGTTATCGTCTCACGGTTTAATGAAACGGTTTGTCAGCATTAAAAAAGAAAGGGATTTGAAAAAAATTCTCAGTCAAGGAAAAAAAATTAAAATTTCTGACCTAACAATAATTTATTTAGAAAAGACCAGCGACCCGACTAATCGTTTCGTCTTCTTGGTGGGGAAAAAATTTTCCCGAAAGGCCTCGAAAAGAAATTTAATTAAAAGAAGACTAAGAGCAATTTTTAGTCAAATCAAAATAAAAATTAAAGGAGTGGATTTAGTGATAATGGTTAGAAGTTCTTTGGCGGAAAAATCGTTTGCCGAGTTAAAGCTATTGATTGAATCAATACTCCAAAAAGCCGGCTTGATTTAACTTATGAAGTATTTTCTGCTTTTTTTTATTAAAATCTATCAAATTTTCTTATCGCCCAAAAGCGGCCTTTTAAGAAATTTTTATTTCTTTCCCACCCATTGTCGTTTTGAAGCAGAAGAATCATGTTCCTCTTACGCTTATCGCTCCATTAAAGAAAATGGAGTGTTTCGGGGTTTAAAAATGTCGCTTTTAAGAATCGGTCGGTGTAATGGTTTAATAAAAGATTAAAAAAAATGAGTAATTTATTTCACGTTATTCTTATTCAGCCGATTTTAAACTTACTAATTCTCCTTTATAATTTTTTGCCTTGGCCAGATATCGGCGTAGCCACCATTCTTTTAACATTAATCATTCGCCTTATTTTGGCGCCTGCTTTCTATAAAGGCACCAAACAACAAATGATTATCAACAAATTACAACCAGAAATTCAAAAAATTCAAAAAGAGTATAAAAATGATAAAGAAAAACTGGCAAAAGCCCAGATGGAATTGTATAACAAACACAAAGTTAATCCTTTTGGAAGCTGTTTAATAACACTACTTCAGTTGCCAATTATAATTGCGGTTTATCGAGTTTTCTTAACTGGCTTTAGTTCTGAAATTATACAAAATAATCTTTATTCTTTTGTTGCCAACCCACAAAATATTAATACTTTGTTTTTAGGATTAATTAATTTAAACAAGCCCAATATTTTTTTGGCTATTATCGCGGCAGCGCTTCAATTTTTTTCAACAAAACTCCTTATGCCCACCAAAAAACAACAACCCGGCAGTAATTTAATGGCTGAACCCGCTCAAAAAATGGCTAATGTCTTCCAAAAACAAATGATTTTCTTGGGACCGATTATAACTTTTATTATTTTAATAGGCCTGCCCTCTATATTAGGATTATATTGGTCTGCCAGCACCTTGTTCAGTATTATTCAACAGTGGTTTATTCAAAAAACTCTGAAGGTCGAAAAAGAAATTAATTCCTAATAATGACTACTGAAGAAATAATCCAACTTATCAAAAAAATATTATTCTTTTTTGATTTGGAAGATGTAAATGTTGATATTTTTGAGTCCGATGAAAATACTCTATCAATTAATCTCAAAACCGAAAGCGGAAGGTTTCTTATCGGCCCGGATGGCTCTCTTTTAAAAGAGTTAGAATTTCTGGTAAGATTACTGGCTCAAAAACAAAATTATACTAAGCGCATCAATCTAGATATCAACGGCTATCGCCGTGAACGAGATGAATATCTTAAAAAAATCGCCAAAGAAACTGCCCATAAAGTAATCATCACCAAAAAACCGATTAAATTACCACCGATGAACGCTTATGAAAGAAGAATTATCCATCTGGAACTGGCCATTAATCCCAATGTTATTACTGAAAGTGTTGGGGAAGAACCGAATCGATGTTTGGTTATTAAGCCTTATCCTTAATATTTGAATTAATAATTTAAAAACCGCTTCTGGAAGCGGTTTTTAAATTATTAAATTATTATCTTGTCGGAGATGGTGTAAGAGTAGGGGAAGTAGGGATTGGAGTTGGTTCGACTACTTCCGGCAAACTCAAACTGAATAAGGTTTGATTTTTCTCATCAAAAAAGAAAAGAAAGCGGTCGTCATTACTTATTTTAATATCGCTTACTTCAAAAACATTGTCATTTAATGGTTTCGCTTCCATTGTTTCTAAATTTATTTCGTAAATCATCTCATTAAAAGAAGCAGCTCCCATATAATAAGCATCGGGCCAGACGCCGGAAAAAACAGGATTAACAAAAATACTACAATATAATAAGGGCTTTGAGTGAGCAAAAACACACTTTTCCGGCAATGTTGCTGCTGGAAAATCTGATAATACATAACCATCTTTATTGATTAATTGCAACTTTGGTTTTGATCCGTCAGCTGGAGTAGTAAACAATAAACCGTATTGACCCTTATCGTCCCATTTTAAAACTAATCCATAACCGCTGACAAATGGAATGAAAATTTTATTTTTAACATCAAAAGTTAAAACGGTTGTCTCGACCAGACCGCTTGGTTTTTGAGTAAGATAAATTGTATTAACAGCCGGCCACAACAATTCAATATCGCTGGCTGTTTTGAAATCCATAATAATTTTTCGATTGGCTAAATTTTTATCTAATTGAGCCAAATAGCTTGATTCTTTAAAATTCTCCTGGTAATAAAGAGGACTGTCTGAATAGTAATAAAAGAGTGCCTCACCATCCGGTGACCAAGTGGCACTTTTAATATATAAATCCAAATTTTTCACTTCCCGAGTATTAATATCTAAAACACTATAAGCTGGCTTGGTTGCTCCTTCGGCTAAATATTTAATTAAAACTTTTCCTTTTAATGACGGTTGAATGGATAAAATTTTGAAGAAGTTCACATTTAATTCTTTTTTTTCTTCGGTAGGCGGCGAATTTAAATAATTAATCTCAAATAGCCCTTCTTTGGTTAAATATTGCAACGAAGAAGTAGCACTTTGCCAAAAAGCCATAATCTCTTTATTAACCAAAATTTTTAAAGTTGGTTGGTTGGCGGCCGGACCTGTCACCTCCAAAGGTAAAGACGGTGGGCTAGCAGTAATGGTTGGCAAAACACCCCCGCTTGGCGAAAAATCAGAAGTGGCGACTTCTTCTTTTATTTGAGTAACTGGTTTTAGATAAAACCAATAAAAAGCCGCCGCCAAAATAGCAATGATAATAATTATTATGATGGCAATAATAATATTTTTTTTCATATTAATTTAATTAGCAGTAGTACCACCCCCGCCACCGCCACCACCGCCCTCTAACGACTGAATAGGATATAACTGTTGACAGGCGTCCTTACATCTTTGAAGAGTTTGAGGGATATTTGAAAAATTTTTATTACAGATATTTATGCATTTATCGTATTGAACTAGAATATTTCTATACTCCTGCTCTTGCTGTTTTTTTTGCCAATCCTCAGTAGAAACACTCGTTTTTACTGAAGGCATCCATTTACCTAAATTAATCAAATCAGGGTTAATAGTTCTTAAAATTAAAACCGAAGCAAAAATCAGAACCAAACCAATAAGAGCATCTTTTATTTGATCCCGTGCTTCTTTTTGTTTTGATACATTATCGCCGCTGGTAGCATAGGTAATACCAGCAGTAATAATCATTCCCAAAGCGGCAATCACAGCTAAAATTAAAGCAAGTTTGTATATGCCGGATAAATAAGAAGCAGGGGTTACCGGCGCAGAAATAAAAGGAAGAGAAATTTCTAATCCACCACCAAAAAGGGTCCAACTGGATGTTGAAGTTTGAGCAAAAACGACTGCCGTGCTGCTGAATAATATCAATATTAGAATAAGAAGATAAAATGGTTTTTGCTTCATCTTATAAAGTTTATATTAATAGCCGAACCGGCTCGAATGATAATATCTCTCAAATCTTCAATTAATAAGTTAATTTTGAAAGTTTCAGGGTCGTCTTGAAGATGGGGCAAAAAAATGCTTTTTTGATTATCAAATTGGGAGTATCGCTTATTGTTGATGGTCCACATATAATGAAGTTGGCTAGGATCATAACTGCCAAAGAAAAACGGAACAGCTTCTAATTCTATAATATCGGAGACAAGAGAATAATTATCCGAAATATTTTTTTCACCAACCGGCCGGACAAAAACCAGAGGTTGAACAAGATTAATCGTAATACTTTTTTCAAAAGGCGTACTGGAGATAGAAGATAACACCTTTACTTTAATAACATAAGTTGTTTTATTTGGGTCTTTGACTAGGAAACGGTTTTCTTTTAACCCCTGACCTTGATTAACCAAAACGTCGTCTATATACCAATGATACGACCACTGATCAGAATTTAAATACCGGCCATTGGAATAAATTAGGGGTTGAACTGAGGTTTTTATTATCGCATAACGAGTTGGCAGTGCTTTAGCTTGATAATCAATCGGCGTCATCCCATCGGATTCCCAAGTTAAATATAAAAAGCTCTGAGGTATTTTTTGTTCAACCGCCAAAATATCGCCTTTAATAAAAAATAGCGAAGTCAGTAAAATGATTAATAAAATTAGTTTTCTAATATTCATAATGCTACTTGGAGCTTTTAATTTTCCCGACCACTTCTAATGCTTTGCCTGCCAATCCTAGGGTTTTGGGATTCTTTTGTTGATAATATAATATCAACAATAGTATTGTTTTAAATGGCAAGATATCAACAATCGGTATCATATCCAATACTCCTGCTAAAATCATATACTCGCCTCTCAATCCTTTTAAAAACAGCCATAAAGCCAATGACCCGCCGCTTAAAATATCTAACGCCCAACTGATAATCGTTCCTACTCCACTCCAGCTCACTAAATCAACAATATCTGCTAAAATTGCTGCCGGTAATGGCCAGAGTAATAGTTCAAGCAAACTAATTTTCGGCCCCCCACTTGAATTTCCTCCTCTTTCTTTTTCCTCCTCTTCTTCTGTTTCTTCTTCTTGATTCTGATTTAATTTGAAATTTTCATCTTCGTTTCTCATAAATATTATAAATTTTTATTTAAAATTAGGCAATCATTTAAAACTTTCATCAAAGGCCTGTTTAGCTTTTTGAATCTCTAACATCTGCATTGGATTAGTTGTAATAATCTGATCTTCCGCATAAGAAGCAACCACCTTAATAGCTACGTGTTTAGCGCCGGCAAAGAAAATACCCTCCCCGACATTAGCTTCAAGCAGCAACTGTTTTTCTGCTTCGGTTAAATTAAACGTATCGCCCACTACATCAACGGAAGCCGGCGATTGTTTAAGAAGTAATTGGAGGGCGGAATTTGTAATAATTGGCTTCCCTTGAGAAGATTTTATAAAATCTTCCACATCTTGAGTAATGGTTGTTACACCCATAAAATATTTGCGACAGCGTTTTACCAACCCAAAAAGAAAATCAGCGCCGGCTGGATATTTCATCATCCACCAAGCTTCGTCAACAACTAAAATTCTTTTTTTAATCTGGGAACGAATTAGATTCCAAATAAAATTTAAAGTCATATACATGGCTATCGGCCTTAATTCATCTTCTAAATCTCTGATGCCAAAAACGACTAATCGATTATCAATATCAACATTGGTAGGTCTATTCAAAAAACCAGCAAAAGTACCTCGAGTAAATTTATAAAGCCGATCGGCTAATTCAGCGCCGCCTTCCATATTTTCCAAGACCGCCTGTAAATCTTCCATCAATGGCGGAGTTAATTTAGAAAAATCGCTTTCGGGCGTAATGTCACGTGAGGCATAAGTTTCTGCTAGGGCACGATCTAAAATGCCAATTTGCTCTGAAGTTAAATCACCCAACATTACTCTTAATAAGCCAGTTAAATTTAAAATATTGGATTTCAGTACTTCTGCTGGCGATTCGTCTGGCCGAGGGGGTGGCAAGTCAAAAGGATTAATATGGTGTTCTGAAGTTAAAGAAATATTAATAAATGACCCGCCTACTGTTTCGACTAAATGCTGATATTCTTTCTCCGGATCTATAATTATCACGTCCGTTCCCATCATTAAAGAGCGTAGAACTTCCAATTTACAAAAATATGACTTACCACTTCCCGCTTTTGCAAAAATAACCATATTGCCATTTTCCAAAGAAAAACGGTCAAAAATAACCAGACTATTATTATGACGGTTAATGCCATATAAAACTCCTTTGTCAGAAGTTAAATCTAAAGAAATGAAAGGGAAAAAGGTTGAAAGAGGTGATGAATTCAAAGTTGAATGAACGCCGAGGCGGTCGAGATTTAAAGGAAGATTGGATTCTAGTCCTTCGGCTTGTTGGAATAAGGATGGTTTAATATAAACCATTCGTCCTTCCAAAAAATTAATAACTTTTTGTTCAATAATTTCCAACTCCTCTAAATTAGAAGCATAAATTGTAATATAAACCCCAACCTCAAACAATTTCTCTCTTGCTTGTTGTAAAGCATCACGTAAATTCTCTAGATCTTGGTAAGCAGTTTCAAGAATTGGATCTCTCACTGCTCCTTTTTCTTCTTTTTCTAGAATTTGAGCTTCTACTTGAGCCACTTTGCGTCGCAATTGCTTCAAAGCCGAACCACTATCAATAGGATGAATGAAAATTGAAATATCTACTGTTTGATCAATATTAATAATGGGTGAAAACCAGCCGGTTGTTAGATAGCGCGGATAAGAAATAATATAAAAACTTTTCGCATACAAATCTCCCAATCTAAGAAAATTGGATTCTATTTCTAAAGCAGGGGGTGTTAAAATTTCCGCGATAGTTTGCGGTCCTCTTTCGGATGCTTTAGGAATAGCTATTTTATCATCTTTTGGTTGTGAAAAGGGAAAAATGGACATATTATTCTAAATCATTTTCTGATTCTGCCATTTCCGACGCAATAGTTAAATTTCTTCTTTCTTGTTTCTCTGGATTATAAAAATTGTAATAAAGCTCTACCAATTCGGCTGTTTTTAAACGAATAGCATTAAGCCCCATTGGTTTTAAAGCGCTAATTATAGCATTTACTCGATGGTATAGTTGTAGTTTTTGATTAATAAAGTCCAATTCTTTTTTTTGTTCTACTTGTTGAGAGGTAGTTTTTTTACCAAAAGGCAAGGGTAATTTTTGTAAAATTTGACTAAAAGCCCCGACGCTTGTTATCTCGGTAATAGCAGGAGAATAAGGGATAATAATGTAAAATCTTTTCACCATAATGTTGGTGGACTTAACTAATTCATCAATAAAATTATAGTATTCCTGAATTTGTAATCTTAAAAGTTCATTTGTTTCTTTATCGCCAGCTTCTTTAATTTTTTTTAGATAATCGTCTAAATTTACCTTTCGGGAATGCACTAAAATCTGAAAAGAAAAATCTAATCCATTAATCAAATTCTGATAAGCATTAATAATTACATCCTGTTCTGATTCAGAAAGCAAATCAAAATTAATACCAGAAACCATCAAAACCGCCCTTAAAGAGCCGTCTTTTAAAATAACGCAGTCATCCTTAATTGTTTCAATGCTTACAAATTTTTCAGTTGAAGAAGATTCTCCTATCATAATTACTTTTTCTCTTGTTCTTCTAATTCTTGAGTTATTTTTTCCAACTCTTCGACCGAAAGCCGCTGACGAAGTTTTGGTTGTTCAATAGGCGGTTTTGTCGGCTGGATTAACTGCCTAGTTTTTTTTGAACGCTTCCAGGTATATAATCTTGGACTCCAATAAAACTTGAGGGCGCTGATAATAATTTTATGCAAAGGTTGCTGATTAATTTTAACAAAGGCCAAAGCAAGAGATAAAGCGGCGATAAAAAGACTAACTAAAATCCAAAGGCCGAATCGTAAAACAAAACTTAAACCAAAAATTATCCCGCCGCCTCCGGCAATAAATAAAAACTGCCTTAGACTTAATGGTCCAATAATTTTACTTTCCAAATCTATAAATTGGGGGACTTGAGCCGTAGGCATAAATTAGCTAATGAAAGGATTAAAATTTTAATTTTCTTAAATCAATGATATTTTCAGGAGGAATCTCAGATTTTTCTTTTGGTTTTTCAATTTTTTCAGCCGGTTCGGTTTTTAATTCTTCTCTTGGAATTTTTTCTTCACTAATTTTAATTTCTTGTCTTTCGGCTGGAATAGCTGTTTTTTCTTCTAGAGGCATCGAGGGAGTTGGGGCTGCTTCTTCTTTAGAAGGATAGTCAACGATTTTGATTGGTTGTGGTGGATTAAATTCTGGCTTCAAGTCAGTTTGTTTTAAATTAACTTCACTTGGCTGAGGCAAAGGTATTTCCGCTTTCTGAAGAGGTTGTGCTTTGGGCGCTTCCGGCGAAACAACTTCTTTAGTTTCAGATGGCGCAACCTGAATGGGAGAAGGAGTTTGAAGTGGCTCAAACGGCAAAGTTTCTTTAATCTTTTCTTCTGGAGGTTTAATTTCCACTTCGGAAATAACCTTTTCCTTAAGTGGTTTAACATCCTCAAAAGAAATAATCCAGGGCGATTTTTCTTCTAAAACTGGTTTAAATTCTGACTCCTTCCCAATAATAACTACCTCTTTTTCAGATTTTTCCGGTTTTTCAGAGGTTTGAGTTTCTAATTGGCTAGGTTTTTTGAAGCGGAAAAAGGAAAGAAAAGAACGTTTAGCCGGCGCTTCTTCAACTGTCGGCTTTTCAGCCGAAACCATCGTTGTCGGAACGGCCTGGGACGTCTCGGGGAGTGTTGGTCTTTTAATTGTTTTTTCAATTTCAAAAGGCGCCGGTTTTATCTTGGGAGGAACTTCCTCGGCTTCTGGTTCGATTATTGGTTCAGTGGTTGATTGTAAAAATGAAAATCGTTTATAAATTTTTTCCAAATCTTCTTTAATGGGGAAAAAAATGTGACTTTCTATTTTTTGAGCGATGTTTTTACTAACAATCGGATTAATACCTAACCGATCAATAAAAGTTAAAGTAAAATCTTTGTAAGATAAATAGCCTAATAAGACATCGCCAATTAATTTTGCAATCTCCTGTCCTTTTTCCGGTGGAAGATAATTAAGTTGCACCTCATCATTAATAAGGTCAGCTACCTCATCACTCATCAATAAATCCTGTATTCTTTCGGGTAATTGATTAAATCGTTCTCTTAAATTATTTAAATCTTTTTGGTCCATAATTTAAAAAATTTATTTTATTGGATTCCCCCTTTCATCATAAAGAGTAAATTTTTTCTCCTCTTTCTCTTTTATTTCTTTCTTTAATGACTCTGCTGCTACGGCGGCGGCCGCCTTTTTCTCCTCTTCTTTCTTTTGTAGCTGGGCAAACAGAGTTTTGATCTCCGCCTCTCCTTCTATTACTTTGGCTCCGATGGGATAATTGGAAATGGTCCTCATCAATTTTAACTGAGCCTCCTCGTTATCTTTATAAATATCTTTTACTGTTAAAGAAATGTCCTCGACCAAACGACTAACATTTCTTTTATCGGCATTGATTAAAGATATTCCAACTTCTTTTGGATCACTTACTTGGGTTTTCCATCTTAATATGCCTTCGCGCACTTTATTCATTTGGTTATAATAAGGATTGTTTTCGGAGAGTAAATCAGGAATTTTAATATCAGCGGGATTTTTCCCTTTGAATTCTTCGCTAACAACTTCCGTTAACTTATCCATTGGTTGAGTATTAGCTGCTTTTAGAATTTTTTCATTCCATTCGGGATGAGCTTTTTTAACTTGGTCATAAGCCTTGTGCATATGGAATTTTGGCAATAATTTCATTGCATTATCTCTAAATTTTATATCTATATCACCACCGGTTTTCTCAACCAAACTAGCAATAGCCGCTGCTTTTTCGCGAGGACTAACAATCGAACCGACCATTTTTTCTAATTCTTTGGGAGTTAAATTATTATAATTTTTCATTCGTTTTTGTATCTCCTCCTGATCACGTTGCTCAGCTCGAGAAATAATCGTCCGACCCAGAACTCCGACACCGGTTAAAGCAGCGGCCATTCGTAAAGGAGCGGGCGCCTTTGATAATGTCGATATTGTTCCTTTGGCAACCGGTCGAGCCGCTCTTAATCCCCACAATGTCGCTCTATTCTTTGCGGCCAAACCAGCTTTTTTTGCTATGCCAAGACCAAATTGCGAAGCGGCATCACCTAAATTCTGACCGGCTATCAATCCTCCCACCACAAAGCCAATTACTATTAACATTTGCATCACCGTCATAATACTGAATAAAGTATTCCCTACTCCCCCAAACAATCCTCCTTCGCTAATGCTAAAATTGGCTGGGCTTAATGATTTCATATTAGCGGCAATAGATAAAGCCAAAAAAAGAAAAAAGCCGATGATGGGCGCAATAAAACACCATTTCAAAAATTTCTGCCACCACTGCTTAGCATAATCTGAAAGAACTGGGATACGAACAACGCCTATTATCCAAGCTAGAGGCGCTAAAATCAACAAAATCCACAACCAAAAAAGACGAATGAATAATGTCACCATTAATGCGCCCAACGCAATAATTATCAAAAAGCTAAAAATAACAACAAAAAGAATCTGCATCAAAGCAAAAAACAGGTTTTTCTGATTTTCACTTTGCATTTGGGTGGCCAACCGACTTTTCATCTCTTCAACAGTTCGAGGCGCGACACTTGTTTCCCGCCATTGGGCACCGCTGGTAGGACCGGCAAAAAGTTTATTTAATTGCAGGGCATTAGCCAAGGCATCAGAAAATTGTTTTCCTCCTCCTTCGGCAGAAGCCGATATTGAACCAAAAATAAAATATTTAAAGAATACCTGTGAAAAATCAATAATAATACCGCCGATCATCAAACTAAAATTAATTAAGATTGCCATAATAATAATCTTAACCAATAATCCCTTACTATTCTTGGCGCCAATCCTTAAAATATAACAAAAAGCAACATAAACAAGCAGGGCAATAAAGAATAAGTTGGCAAAATCCCGCGCCACTTTCCAACCAGTTACCACCACTGGCATTTTGGTGAAAACCGAAACTTCCACGATTAAAGAAAGGAGTTTCGCCTCCAGAATAATAATTTGAGCGGCAAAAGAAGCAATTAATTGCCCAATCCAGCTTAAAGTTTCAAAAATAAAATCTTGAAGTGAAATATTTCCTAAAAGCAAATCAAAAACCGAGGCCTGAGCAATCCGAGTGAAAATAAAAACGAGGACAATACCGCTTATGCCCCCTAAAATAACTCTTGGGTTAATAATTATTTGTTTGATTTTCGCTTTGATTTGCCTTAAATTCATATCTTCAAACTTTACCTTTTATAAAGAGATGGTCGGCGTTTTACATTTCAGGTGGCGGCGGTGGAGTCGTCTCAGGAGTAGGTTGAGGAGTAGTTGTTGTGCCGCCACCGCCGTAACACCACGGTTCTTCCTCCGGTGGTTTAGTATAAGTGCAGGGATAACAATTTTTACTGCAACTATAATAATCGGCGTAATTGCCGTCGCTAGCCGGTACACACATTTTCGATTCATCATCGCACTGATAACGAGATGAGTATCCACCACAAACAGCTTCGCAGCTCTCTTTTGATAAATAAGGCCCATTGGGGTCAATTTCGCAAGCTTTTGTACCTTCATAATTTTTACAAGCATAACGTAAATTCAATGATGGCCCCTTCTCGCCTTCTTTGGGTAAATCAAGCAATCCCTTGCCATACCATTTGCCGCCGATTAATTCCTCTTTAGCAGATTTTACCAAACGGCTAATTAATGCTTGGGCAATCATCGTCGCATAATTTTTTAAATCAGCCGAAGTCAAAAAATAACTCTCGGATTTTTCTAGTTGGCTCGTTAATGCTTTAGAGGTTATATCTGATTTGGTTTCGCCCGGCGTACTAATAAGTTTTTCCGCGCAGTATTCTTCACCTGTTGCCGGATTAATTTTTTTCTCAACACAATATTCAGTTGGTTTAAATCCGCTCTGAGTGGCTTTTTCCGATTCTGCTCTAGCTTGCGCCAATTCATAATCTCTTGCGCTTTGGGCCATTAAATAAGCACCAATACTATTATTCCATGGATAAGATGATTCGCCAAACGCTATCCAACTTCCCTCAGTGAAATCTTCATAAAAAGCATCGATATTATTAACTACCGTTGATAAAGTACAGATTGGAAAGGGAGGAGCACTAGGTAATTGAGTTGAGATGCGTACTTGATAACGAAAAGGTTCGCATAATGCAGAGAAAGGTGAATTTTCAATAAAACGACCAAAAGCCTCATCAGCTACTTGTCCAAAAAAAGCTCTCCAATTAGTCACAAATTGCGGTTCGCCAGTTGTCCGTCCGCTAATCCAATCAACGGTTTGAGAAACTAAACGATCCATAAAAGTTTTAACCGCAACTCGCAATGATAATTTAGTTA